>OKWG01000038.1_pt1 | contig 89377 bp, 77 predicted proteins | sample 1607091 | NCBI WGS metagenome assembly OKWG01 (sample SAMN04414080, study PRJEB24778) | human gut metagenome | material: faecal | host: Homo sapiens
TGGAAGTTAACTCTTTAAATACTATCTTAGCCATTGCTATAATGTTTGTTTTTTGCAACGGTAAGATAATACTTTTTACCGAAATAAACAATAGCAAAAGGGGCTATCCGACTTTTTGGACAGCCCCATGGCCATTACCTGATACGAATTTTTATGTTTGTTCGAAGGATCCATTATCAGCATCTGGTACTCCCGGATCCGGCACAGGTTCAGATAACGTCTAAAATTCATGCCGTAAGTTTGATTGACAAAATTGGACATGACGGTACGGTTCACCCCCATTATCTCGGCCATGTCAGTCAGTTTAAAATCGGGATTGAGATATGGTTTTTGTTGAGAAAAATAGTTTTCGAACGCTCTACTATCCAATTGTCCGTGCACATTGTCCGGCGCAAGGCGCTGTTTGGTGATCAAAGCGTTGTTCCCGGTTTTATTTTCGTGGTGCGGAAACAAATAGGTTGTTTTATAAGAGAGATATTGTCTACGGACTACATGGTATGTAAGTAAGATCTCCTGAGCCATAATGCATAATGCGTTCAGCCGGATAAGCCATTGGCTTGCGCCAACCAACGAAGGCAAAAAAGCGATCAGTAATATAGCGACAGAAAGTATGAAAAATAGGATGAGCCAACGCGATGATTTTATACTGAGATATTTTCGATCTGTGTCGGCCTTTTGAAGTACTGTCTGCTTATAATACCGTAACAACAGTAGACCCGTCGGAACAATATAGACTACTGCCGTGATAAACCGCAAAAAAAGACTGGATATGAAAATTTCCGTAGATCGCTCGAACAGCGATAATCCGGTAAAAATCCCACCTTTGGGAGGCGATATCCAGACTGATGCTATCAGGACAATTGCCAAAGTAGGTACTGGCCAAAGGTAATTCAGTACGGAAAAGTTCCTTTTGTTCCCTAAATAGGTCAGGTGATAAACGATGTTGTAAAACAATACGGGAATATAGATATACGACAAGGCAAAAGGAATATCGACCGGGAGGAATATCGGATCGCCAGAGAGCGCATGCCATAAAACGGATGACCACCATACGGCAACCAAGATACAATAAATACTCACGACCCGCCTTAATTTCCTTTCGGCAAGATTGCGATAATTCCATATCAATAATAAGGTAAAGACCGAACAAATGGCCGAACAAAATATCGGTAAAATATAGGTCATCAAATTACTGTATGTGACAAACGTTCCCATATTACTCGAATTCAAATCATTTTTCGCAAGTGTGTATTTCTGCTGACTTTTCCCTGTACATTAAATTTGCTTAGGTAGATAGTCATAGACTCACTGGCATTATAGTATACAAAGATAACCCGATTCACTGTACTTATTTGCATTACAACTGTTAATAATGACTTCGTACGTTTCAAGAATGAGTCAAGCTTTGATGATTTGACATATCCGTTACAAAATTGCGGTTTGTGTAAAATGCTCATTACAATTTTGCCAATATGATTTATACGTTTTGGCAATATGCGATTACGAATGTATTGTTCCTTTGTGCAGAACGAATAAAATGGATCAACGTGGTTAATCTCTTAAGACTGTCTATGCAAGGACAGACTGTGAAATTTGAAACGTAATAATTAACTATAAAAGTATGAACAATAGAATTATAAAACGGATGTTTATCCTGCTGGTAGTTGCAACTACCGGTATGACACAGGGTGTCAAAGCTCAGAACGTAGCCGTCAAGAGTAATGTTTTGGCGGATGCTTTCCTTAATCCGAATCTGGGAATAGAGTTCGGACTCACGCCTAAATGGACTTTAGACGTTACGGGACAGTTCAACGCATGGACGCTCTCACACGACCGACGCTGGAAACACTGGATTGTTCAACCTGAAGCCCGATATTGGTTTTGCGATCGCTTCTCGGGGCACTTTCTGGGTGCTCATATTCATGGCGGACAGTATAATATGGGAGGTTTTGACGGAAAAATCAACTTCCTTGGCACGGATGCTCGCAGGCTGAAAGATAATCGTTATCAAGGCTGGTTTGCCGGCGCAGGTATCGCTTATGGTTATGCGTGGATACTGGGACAGTATTGGAACCTTGAGGCGGAAATAGGTCTTGGTTATTCCTATACACGCTATGACCGTTTCCTGTGTGCTGGGTGCGGCAGGAGGATAGAAACGGACAGACCACACCACTATGTGGGGCCGACAAGAGCAGCTATTAACCTTGTTTATGTATTTTAATCGTGTGCAAGATGAATAAGACATTATATATCCTATTAGCCCTTTTGGGCATGGTTGCGGTAGCGAAAGCGCAGAGTACGATCGACATGCGGAAACAGGACATCGTGGACGGTGTTTCCGTGGAGAATGTTAGAATGGAACGCAACGGCAGATACATCGTTATAGATATGCTTTTGGATTTGTCAGACCTTGACGTGGACGATAATCGTGCCGTGCTTCTTACGCCATGGTTAGCCAATGGCAATGACTCGCTCGGCTTACAATCGGTAGGGGTTTACGGCAGACGCCGTTACTACTTCTATGTACGCAACGGCGAGAGTATGCTGTCGGGCAAGGATGAAAAGAGCTATAAGGTCTCGAAGAAGCCCGATACCATCGAATACCACATCATGGTACCATACACCGAATGGATGAACAGCTCCGTGCTATCACTTCATCGCCGCAATTATGGGTGTTGCAACACTCTGTTGACAGAGCAGAATGGTATGCTCGGACGACATACTGAAGCGTTTTTCCCCGAACTGGTATATGTACGTCCGCAAGGACAGGTCGAAAAACGGGATTCGCTTGAAGGTTCCGCATTTATCGACTTTCCTGTGGACCAAATGGTGATTTATCCGGACTATCGACACAACATTGTAGAACTTGGGAAAATACAATCATCGATCGACTCCGTACGGAGCGATAGAGACATAACCATCACTTCTGTATGGCTGAAAGGTTACGCTTCGCCTGAAAGTCCTTATGCCCATAACAAAGAGTTGGCTATCGGACGTACGGACGCATTGAAGAAACACATACAACAACTCTATCAATTTGAAGACGATGTAATAACAAGCGGTTACGAACCGGAGGATTGGGCAGGATTGCGCCGCTACGTGGAACGGTCGAACCTTGAACATCGCACGGAAATCATCGCTTTGATAGACGGCAATTTGGAACCGGATGCCAAAGAGCTGAAAATAAAACATGCCTATCCGGTGGAATACCGCTTTCTGTTACAGAACTGTTATCCCGCGTTGCGGCACACCGACTATCGCATAGCTTACACCATCCGCAGTTACAGCGACGTGGAGGAGATAAAACGCATCATGTGCGAACGACCGCAAAAACTGAGCCTGAATGAGTTCTACCTCGTCGCACAGGAATATGAACCCGGTACGGATGAGTTCGCTGAGGTATTCGAGACAGCGGTACGCATGTTTCCAGACGATACCATTGCCAATCTGAACGCCGCCAACGCCACTATGCGCCGTGGTGACCTTGCAGGTGCGAAGCGTTACCTTTCCAATACGGATGATTCGCCCGAGGCTATTTATGCCCGAGGCGCATTGGCCATCCGGCAAAAGGATTACGACAGCGCACGACGTTACTTGAACGAGGCGAAATCGCTTGGATTAGAGCAGGCCGGTATCACACTTGAACAGCTTGAAAAAGGAAGACATTAACGAGAAAATATCTCATTAATATAATTAATTATACATGTTTATGAAGATGAAAAAATTATTTTTAGGTTTGTTCGTATGTACTGTATTGTGTGCATGCTCGAACGATGAATCGGGAATTATTCCAAATGATACACCGAATGTTTTCACTGGAGACGAGGCGTATATCAATGTCCGTCTTGCTGATGCAGGCTCTCTTACAAGGGCGCAAGAAGGTGACTTTGAATACGGAACAAATGAACAGTCCGTAAAAAATGCCTACTTCTACTTTTATGATGCGGACGGTGTTTTCGTGACGCAAGGTAATGCTTGGGCGGGTGGCAACGCCTCAACGACAACCCCTGCCGGAAACATTGAATTTGTGAGCAATAACGTTGTTGTACTAAAAGGTTTGGACAAGAAGGACTATCCTAAATATATGGTGACGGTACTCAACAAACCGACCAACTTCGTGTATGGAAAAACGCTTGATGAAATGCAAACGGTACTTGCGGACAATAATGCGGAGGGCATTTATTACCCGGAAACAACCAATAACGTCACTACGAATTACTTTACTATGAGCACCACGAGCTACACCGAAACCAATCGGGCAACGTATTTTGTAACGGAAGTTAAAGAGGAAAATTTCTCTCTTGAACCGATAACGGATGTGAGTGCCATTACGAATGCGGTGACCGTATATGTGGAGCGTCTGGCTGCCAAAGTAACCCTAAATGTGTCCGAAGAACTTCCAAAGGATGCAAATGGACGTTATCCGATAAAAGTCACTGTGGCAGGCGAAGGCAACTCTGCAGGAAACGGTAATATCGCTTCGGAAGACCTTTATGTGGAACTGCTTGGATGGAAATTGAATGCCACGGCGAAGAAATCATACATGGTCAAGAACATAGATGCAACTTGGACGGATAATGACTTGGGCTTTACATGGAACAGACCGATCAATTACCGCAGCCACTGGGGCAAGTCATTCAACTACGGTTTTTCTGGCTATCCAGAAAACGCAGCGGGAGTCCCAGCCAATTCCTCCTATCTGAATTATGTAGATTTGGAAAGCGACTTAACCGCCTTGGGAAGCCCTGCCTATTGCGCCGAGAACACCAACACTAACACCATCGTTACCGGCAATTTCCCTTCTGCCGTTACGAGTGTCCTGTTGAAAGCTAAGGTCTGCGATGCAAGCGGTAATGCGCTCGACTTCATACGTTACAATGGTGTTCTTTTCAAACAAGATTCCTTCCTTGAATATGTGCTCAACGTACTGGAGACGAAAAACCAACTGGATGTGTGGTATAAAGACGGCACAGATGGTGAAGGTAATACAAAATATACCCAGATTGGCAAAGAGTATGTGAAGTTGGAGAATGTGGGCGACGGAAAAGTGAAAGTGGTATTTACAAATGAGAATAATACCTCATTATTTACAGGGGACGGCTCCGACAGCTCGGCCCAAATCATCACCGCACTTAATGATGATTTGGCCGCCGCCTCCGCAAACGCCATCGCTTACAACGGCGGATCGATGTACTATAACATTCCTATAGAGCATCTCAACAATGGCGATGTCGCAGAAAACGGAACTATTCCTGAAGCTAAATACGGCGTAGTACGCAATCACCACTACGTAGTCACCATTAACAAATTGGAAAATATAGGAAAGGGAATCTTTGACGAAGACGAAAAAATCGTTCCCGGCGACGATCCGGACGGTGAAACTTATTACGTTGGCGCAAAAATCAATATCCTCTCTTGGAAGATCATTAGTCAAAATGTGGAACTTTAATCTTTCTTGAAACAATCTTTATCTAATAAAGAACCATTCCATGAGGGAGTTCTCCCACATGGAATGGCTTTAGAAAAGCGCTTCTGCTCCGGCGCAAAGAGAGGACGGAACCGGAAAGGGCGCAGCTGCCATTTCCCTCTGAAGATAAAAATTCCCGGCGGTATCTTCCGCTGTATACATATATATAATAAAACAATATAAGTCAAATGGATATACGGTCTTACATAAGAAAAATAAGCGTCAAGTCTCTGGCTGCCATCGCTTGTACCTCGATGCTATATGCCTGTGACAGCTTAATCTATGACGGCGAGGGCGACTGCTCGGTGAACTTCCGTGTGAACTTCCGTTACGATTACAACATGAAGTTTGCCGATGCCTTTGCCCACGAGGTGAACGTAGTGACACTTTACCTACTAGATACCGACGGCAGGGTGGTTTGGCAACGTACTGAACAGGGAGAAGCCCTTGCGGCCGATGGCTATGCCATCACGGTAGATGTAGTTCCGGGCGAATACGACCTGCTAGCTTGGTGTGGCACTACCGACAAAGGCTCTTTCTCGATACCCGAAACAACCGTTGGCGAAGAACTGACCTGCACGCTTGGCAGGCAACGTGATGCGGAGAATAAAGCATTCGTCACCGAAGATCTCGACTACCTGTTCCATGGATGGCTTCCGGATCAGGCTTTCGGTGAAATCGAAGGTACATACACTTATACCGTGCCGTTGGTAAAGAACACCAACAACGTGCGAGTGGTGTTGCAACACCTTTCGGGAGAGGCTATGGATAAAGATAAGTTCATTTTCACCATCACCGACACTAACGGAAGTATGAACTGGGACAACACCCTGCTACCCGACGAGCCAGTGACTTTCTACGCATGGCATACCGACACCGGGGAAGCGGGTATGGATACTCAGTCCGAAGAAACACAGACCGCATCTCGTGCCGCTTTCAGCGCGGCTATAGCCGAACTGACCGTGCCGCGCCTTGTAAAAGGACAGGAAACACGGCTTGCCGTGACCAACAAGGAAACAGGAAGAACGGTTTTCTCCATTCCCCTTATCGACTATGCCTTGCTTGTAAAAGGTTTCTATAACCGGGATATGGACGACCAAGAGTATCTAGACAGGCAAGACGTACACGACATGGTATTCTTCCTCGATGAAGATGGCCGTTGGCTCGATGCCTACATTTATATCAACTCATGGAAAGTGATGCTGCAAAACAGTGAATTGTAATAGGAGGAATGTGTATGAAAAATGTAGTAAAACATATCGTCACGTGGACTCTGATACTCCTTGCGTTGTGGAGTACCTCGTGTAGCCATGAAACGGAGCTCTTTGGCATATCCGATAAAGAAACAGCCCTCAGCATCGGTCTCAGATTGCCCACTAGAAGCTTGGAGAGCGACGAAGGCTATGAGATTGGCGAGACCTATGAGAACTACATAGATGTAGAGAACAACAACTATAGGATTTATTTCTTTACCTCCGACAATAAGCTCATCGCCCGTTTTGAACCGGACGGTTTCGTGGTGACTGAAGGAAGTGATTACAGGGATTACAGTGTGCTTGGAAAAGCACCCGCCGCTTTGGGTAACCACAAAAACTTCAAGATGGTCGTGCTTGCAAACTGGCCACAATATGGCGACGATACGATGAAGAGCGGAGAAACGTTACTTGCGGATATCTGCGATGCCGGATGGGGACAGTTTAGTAATTTTTCTTCTTTCGAGTTGGGACCGGAACAATTGATTCCTTTCTATGGTGTTCATGAATACAATAATATAGAGTTCAAGTCCGGAGAGGTCACATGGCTACCCGAGCCTGTTACCCTTCTTCGTGCCGTGGCAAAGGTGGAGGTGATACTTAAGACGGACGATCTTTTCGACTTGTCATTCAGCGAAGCGAAAATTCGTCGCTATAATAAAAAGGGATATTGTGCCCCGAAAGACGTTTTTTCACAGAATGACTACGACCACGGCGGTGAGTGGAACAACGATTACGTTAGCGACTTGCACCTTGTGGAAAATAGTAATGATGCGGAAGATAAAACACAAAATTTCCGCTACGCAAGCCAGTGGATTGGTGCTGACGGAAATAAATATGTGAAATGGATTGCCTACCTGCCCGAATACCAAAATATCGACGTAGGTGACAAGTACTCGTGCATTGAAGTAAAGCTCGATGTCCAGACCAGTGAGGACGAACCCCATAAAGTCTATTTCGCAAATTACGACGAAAATGGTAAGACAGATAATAACGACAATGCCAAGCGTTTCGACATCAACCGCAATAACCTCTATCGTTTCACCATCACCGTCCACGACAACAGGCTCACGGTGAATGTGCAAGAATGGAAATATGCTTATGACAACGAATATACTTTTGATTGATATGAAACATTACTTCTTATTTATACTTCTATTAGCGACCATCGCAATGGCTGGTTGCACAGAAGAACTGCAATCCGAGGCAAGTGGAACAAACGGAGCTGTCCTTGATGAGGGTGAACTGACGGAAGTCGAATTGAATTTGTCTGTCAATGCATTTGTTGTTGAAGCACAGGCGAAGACAAGGGCGTCTATACCAAGCGGCACACCTGAAAAGGAAACTTCAGAAGAAAAAGAGATACACAACATCTGGGTATTCCAATACGATGCGGCAACGAAAGAGCTGCTGATAAAGCCGCGTTACTATACCATCACCGACCAGGCCATGTTGCAAGACCTGCCTGTATATCTGAAAGCCGGGATTCCGTCTATCGTATCTGTCGTAACCAACACGGGCTATGACAACTGGGCCAACGATGGCACAGATGCTTCATGGCAAAAGTTCTATAAATTAGAACAACTTAAGAAGCAGACCTTGCCCACCGCTTTTCCGTTACGGTCGATAGATAAGGTGTCGATACCAATGACCGGAGCAAGCGAGGAGGTGGAAGTAATGGCTGGCATTACGATCGCAGTACCGGTTACACGTATGTATGCCAAACTCAAAGTAAAGGTAGAGATGCTGAAGGCAGAAATGGAGCTGAACAACGTCAACGTAAGGCAAATCCCGAATATTTGCCGGGTAGAGACATTCGCCGGCGATGGAAAGGGAGAGCCGATGGATGCGGTTCCATTTCCTGATGGAACAACATTCAGCTCCATAGCCTTCGCAGCCTCGGATTTGGAAAAAAATGAAGATAAAGAATGGGCTGTTTTCTATGTTCCTGAAAACCTGCAAGGAGAAATAGAAACTCAGGGCGGTAACAAGTCTGACGCAGCTCCCTCCGAGGCACTAGTGGTGGATGTCACCACCGAAATCGGTGGTGAAAGATATCTCTATGCGGCTTATCCCGGGGGAAACTCATCTAATAATTTCAACATACAACGTAATCAAGTTTACCGCATGACAGTGACTATCACAGGAGAGAAAGGCCAAAGCAATCCATCGTCCAACTGTTTTGTTGTAAAACCAAACGATTTCCTCTCTTTTGAGCCCTATTACCGTGTAGAGACAGGAGGCGGATATAATTTTGCAGACTATTTAAGTCCTCATGACGAGAATTTGAAAATAGCCCGTGTCAGCATTATCTGGCAAACCAAAGACTGCATCGGTGATAATACGGATGGAGTGTTGGTACAACTCGGTGAGAACACAGGCGACATTCATCAGAAAATCTATGTTAAAACGCAAAAGAAAGGTAATGCCTTGATCGGTGCTTTCAATAGCAAAGGAGACATTATATGGTCATGGCACATTTGGGTTACAGACCATGAGCCAGACAATCTCGGCAGAGCTGTTACTTATTACACATACGACTGGGATGAAAATGGCATATATCCCGAGAAGCCACGTATTCAGGGCTATGCCGTCATGTCATGTAACCTCGGCGCATTGGCGGAGAATCAGAAAGGTACAGGAAATGGTCTCCATCGGTATCCGGATGAAATGACACAAGCTTTCGGCATGTTGTATCAATGGGGACGAAAAGATCCATTCCCTCCTTTACGCAATATTGTAAATGAACATCAAGACTATAACGATGAGCATACAGATCTGCATTATGACAATTCCAACCAGACAGAAGTGCATAAGACATCCGGCACCGATGAAAACAAACTGTTCCATTCGGTGATAGGAAGCACCTTGACCGGAGCTGTCAGACACGCCATCGCTAATCCCACGGTTTTCATCACTGGAACGAACGATGTTAACCGAAATGAAAGTTACGTACAAACAAAGAGCAACTATTTCAATAATGGAGACTGGTGTCCAATAGGAGAAAGCGACAACAAACTTTGGGGTGGACTGGAACCGGCCTCGAATGGAATGAAGGCCTACACAATTAACAAGGATAATAATGTACATATATACGATAATTACGGAACGGAAAAATCTATTTTTGATCCCTGTCCCACAGGCTGGAGAGTTGCCTCGGGTGAATTGTGGCTCGAATTTACAAATACGGGACTCAATCCGAAATCGATGAATGATATCAATTATGATGACAAGTCGCCAAACGGATATGGCATGAATATGTATATGCAGAAATGGAAAGACGGTCCAGCGTCATACTTCCCGACACAGGGGACACGTGTGGGCGATGGAGGAGGTATTCGTACAAACAGTTGCGGGAATTACCATAACGCAACCACGGATACGGACAACCGAGTGAACATTTTGCATATCCATAAGGATCAAGGTCTGTTCCATATATTCGAATACCAATTCTATTTTTATTATGTAAAGTCGGTAGCAGGACCAATCCGCTGCGTACGCGATTCGAAATAAAACGAGGAGGGTAAACATTAATGGCGGCAATTCTTACGGTGGAAGATCCATGCGACTGATTCTATAACACCGAAAGAATTGCCGTTGCCTAATTTGGTTACATCTGCCGTAACGTCAAATGCCCGGCCGAGGCGAATCTTTACTAGCGTGCATCGTAGAAACAAAGGCATTCGGATCGATCTCTTTCACCTCATCTTTCAAGCGGGGCATATCTTTTCGTTCAGCGATCGTGAATATAATCTCAGTCTCATTTCCCTGATACATTCCCTTACCGTGGATAAAAGTACCTCTCATGCCCATCTTATCGACTATCAAGGTCTTCAATTCCTGTGTCTTACGAGAGACAATAAAGACGGCACGATTCGGGTTCTCGGTTTGGAACATCTCCACGATCTTTCCATATACGAAAATAGTAAACCAAGAATACAAAGGTACCGCCCAATCCTTAAACACGATCAAGCCCAACAATACGACCGCAGAATCCAATACGATGATCATATTGCTGACCTTCAAGTTGGAGTCATTAGCGATCACACGTGCCAATACATCCGTACCGGCACTCGTACTTTGCGCCCGGAAAATGCAAGTCACACCCAATCCTAAAATAGCGCCCCCGTAAAAGGCGGCGATAAAGGCATCGTTCTCCACCAATGGATCGGTAAGGAAATAAGATAATGAGTCGGTAAATATAGAGATCAGCAAGAAAGTGACGATCGTCTTCGGGCCGGAAGACAATCCGATCTTTTTCATCGCCAAAATCAGCAACGGGATATTGAAGCAAAGCGCCGTCGCACCCATCGGCAAACCATCCGGGAAGAACGGGAACAAATCTTTCGTCACATAGTGGATTACGATAGAGATACCGTACACACCTCCCGGTACGATTTTGTAAGGCGCTAGGAAAAGCACGTAACTAAGTGCCTGCAAAAATGAACCTACCACGATTAAGGAGTAGTCCATTACATTTCTCTTCAAAGTAGCATTAGAAGGGACTAAAAGTTGTTGTGTTGTCATGACTCGAATTAAGCGTTATTTGTAAAACGCCGCAAACTTACACAATCTTCTTCGATTTATACGCAAGCCTTAAAAAAAAGTATCCCCACTATTTACCTTTTGACAGGAAATAGTGGGGGGGACACACTCTTATATAGTATAAATTACTTACTTGCGTTATCCGCTAAGTACACTTCCGGGAACGTATTAACACCCAGCGTACGGTTGTTATTGTTCGTGATGTTCAATAAAGTAACATACTTACGATATTGATCCGGGCTCAAAGCCTTCTTCATCAATTTCAAGTTACCGTAAACCGCTTGATACATTTTCTTATCCTGCAATTTAGCGCTAGCTTTTACGCTCGCGTTCTGCATCTCGATAAAATATTCATTGATATTAGCGACCTCGTCCAACTGGCTCGGAGTCAATTGCAAATAGTTCGCTAACTTCTCTGTACTTACCACAAACGGTTCTCTACTCAAACTCGGTTTCTGAGCGAAGCTCATTGTCGCACACATCAATAAGGCTGCGACTGCCATTCCAAAACGTTTCATAATACCTAAAAACCTTAAATTGTTAAACCTAAACAAAAACCTTAAAAACACATAGCCCAATCACATTGGCTTAATTACTTCTCAGCCAAATAGCTGTCCAAAAGCGGATTAGAAACCTTATCTTCCTGATTAGCGCGAGTCACATTAATCAACGCTACATATTTACGATATTGATCTTTAGTCAATGCACGTTTCATCAGTTTCAAATTACACAACAATGCGTTGCGAGTTTCTTCCGGTCTTGCGTTATTGCAAAGCGCTTCCGCAGACAGGGGTTGACCTAATTGATTCTCGAAGTAAGTATTAATCTCTGACACCTCAGCGATCTGGTTTGCGTCAAGCTGCAAATATCTGCTTAGCTTATCGAAACTCATACTCTTTGAATCACTAACCTTTTGAGCGAAGCTCATTGTCGCTACCATCATTAAAGCGACTACCATCATACCTAAACGTCTCATAATACCTAAAATTTAAACCTAAACTAAGACCTTAACTAATAAATGCGGCGTTTCCGCATCTTCTATCTTTCTCTTTTTGTTACTGCAAATATAACAGTATGTTTTATAACATTGTTCTTCAATACGGTTAATTTTTGCAAACAATTGACGTTATTGATATATATCAAGGCATATAGCAATCATTTTGTAATACATATTACGATAAACACTATCTATTTCATCATAGACACCGTTTATAAACAAACAAAAGCCTAGATATATTCTTATACAAGCCTAGCTGTATTCTTATACGATACCATATCTATTCTATAATCTCCGTCGTGGATTATACAAACCACAGCGTGGTCTATAAAAACCACGACATGATCTATACAGACCACGACGTGGTTTATAGAATAGATACAGTCACAAGATACTTTTTATGCAATAGCTTGATACTTTACATCTATCCTTTACTTATTTATCGGCTAGATAAACATCGGGGAAGGAAAGCCCGCTCGTCATCCGGTTATTATTGTTCGTTACGTTGATCAAAGCCACGTATTTCCGATATTGATCGGTGCTTAACGCCTTTTTCATCAACTTTAAGTTGCCAAATACGGCTTGCCGCATCCGTTTATCCCGCATTTTATGGCTTCCCCTCAAGCCCTCGCTTTGCTTTTCCCTAAAATAATCGTTGATCATCGCTACCTCATTAATCTGGCTGGGACGTAATTCCAGATAGCTTACCAATTGGCCCACATTGACTACAAACGGTTCTTTATGTAAGCTCGATTCCTGCGCGAAACTCATTGTCACACTTACCAACAAGGCTGACATAGCCATTACTAAACGTTTCATACTACCTATTCCTTTCATTTGTTAAACCTTAAAAACCTATTTCTCTGTGATCTTTGATACAAATATAGGGTGAGGTTTCCCGCTAGAAAAGGAAGAATCGACGAAGTACGCCGTAGGTTTAGACGAAACCGGGAATCGAAATGTATGAATCAATATCTTCTGTATTTACAGTCCAAGTCAAACAATTGAAAGCCCCTCCATATTCTTCAACAATAGGTGCAATAATGATTTGATGGATTCGTCCTTTATAATCGGGATATAACCTCTCTATCTGACCCATGGCTTCATTGTCAGAATCTGTTCCTAATCCGGGTACTATGACGAAATCTTTTGTGCGAAGCAAATTAACATAGGCCCAGTTATTCTTTTCATCATGCGTGAAAATCAATTCATGAGTATCAAATACATCATTCAAGAGTTTTCTCATTTCTTTAGCGATATTCTTAGGATAAAGAGAAAAATATGCCATGATAGAAGGTTTGGACGATAACCCATTAATAAAATTAACAATTCCATCTGTGTGTCCGCATTCATCGCTAGTATCCCATGGTAACCATACTATTTTTGCACCCAAATCTTTTTCCAACATAGAAGTAATTTCCGCCTTTGAGAAATCAGGATTCTCTATAAGAACCTTTTCAGTCATTACGACCCAAGTCTCTTCGTTGATATTATTACATACAACTATATTCCCTCCATCAACAAGCAACTTTGACTTTGAAATCTTAGGAGTAAAATCAGTGATATGCTTTACCGTATCATTCGGATTCGTTTTATACTTCCTTAAATCAGTCAAATAATCCGGATCATATTGGAACTGCACGAACTCATTGCTTCCAACTTGAATCGGCATGAAATCTCTACACCAATAATCTTTGGTATAGGTCAATCTGCCTGCCGAATAACCATAGATTGATAGGACATTACATATCTCCTTCCATATTGACGGATAGTTCAAGGCTAACAGATTGGAGAAATATACTTTATTCTTTTGATTCTCTGACAGTACCATATCGTAAGAGTTATCTATTCCAAGGTTTTATCGAATAAGTATTTACAACTGATTTCCTCGTGCTGGGATTATATCGTTTCAGTTCAGCATCTTCAAAGCCCCACTTTCCACTTTTGTGCATATATTTTTTGTTGTAAAAACAATATGGTGCATTCTTCATAGAACTTCCCACAGGAACATTATGCCGTATTGCTGTTTCCAACTCGACCTGAGTATCTTTTTCTTCTCCATAAGTCAATTTCGAAAACACATTTTCTGAACCTCCCATATAGTTTATGAGTGCATAACAGCAATCCCAAGGACCAGTTACTACCGACTGCTCTTTACCTTCAATTCGTAACAATGAACGAATCAATATGCCACCATAGCCATTATCGGATTTGAAGCAAAGATCCATACCGCTAGCATGTACCAAGTATTGCGCAGGCTGAGTATTATTACGTGGGTAGACAAAAGGCACTTCTTTTTTTCCCTCATTATCAAGCTTGTTATCTTTATGGGCTTCACTCCAAAAGTAAAATTCAACTTCAAGGAATTTGTACTTTACGGCTTCGCCTTGTTTGATAAAGCAATGCTCGAATAATTCAGTCGCAATATCCGCAAATATTTTTTGAGCATTATCCTCATTGACATTCCCAATTGTAAATAGACTATTAATTTTATCCATATTTTATGATTTAAGTTCCACATTTAGATCAAGAAATCAGCTTATTCCTCTCGTACGAGGCTTTTACCAAGCGGATATAGACGAATAAGGAAAGAAGGCAACAAACCGCCCCGACTCCGTAGGCGGTAGCCAGATTGGCACGGGTAGCGATAAAGCCGGCGGATAACATCCCGATCCCCATCCCGAAATCGAAAGAGGTCAAGTAGGTAGAAGTGGCCGTACCGCGCATATGGTGCGGAGCGACATTCACGAAAAGACATTGAAAAGCCGGTACGCTCACGCCAAAACCGATACCGATCGCCAAGGCGCAAGCGAAAAAGATAAACGATGTATGTACGGTAGCGAACACGGAAAACGAGATCGCTAAAGAGACCAAGGATACGATGGACACGACATGGATCTTGCCATGGTCCACCAACCGTCCGGAAATCAAACGGGCCGTCCCTACACCGATCGCCATAAATATAAAGAAGTAGCCGGGGTCCGGCACCTCGATCTCTTTACCATATAATACCACGAACGAGAGCAACATCCCATAAGGTATAGCGACCAGCAAATAGGCCAAGGCCGCAGGAAGCGCTTTCACCAAGATAAAACGATCCAACGAGAAGGCCGGACGAGGCACTTTCTCCCGTTTCGGATAACGGATCAGCCCGACGGAGCCGATCCCGACCAATGCGATCACCAAAGCGACCCCTATGATCCAGAAGAAACCATGCCGATCGTACAGCCCGACCGCCACCAAAGGAGCCAAAGACATGGCGAGATTGATCGTCAATCCGTAAAAGCCCATGCCTTCTCCCCTTCGCTTGGAAGGGATTACGTCTATCGTAATCGTATTGCCGGAAACAGAGGTCAGTCCCATGAACCCGCCTTGGATGAAACGAACCGCCATGATCGTATAGACCGTCATCGCAAACCAATAACCGGCGAACAGACAGGCGAATATCGTGAAGGCGAATACATATAACGGTTTACGGGAGAAACAATCTACCAGATATCCCGAGAACGGGCGCACGCACAGCAAGCCGATCGTATAGCTAGACAAGACCATCCCCACCTCAGACGTGCTGATGCCCAATTCCTCTACCAGATAGACCGGCATAGTAGGCATCAACATATAAAAGGCGAAATTCATCAAGAAGTAAGAGATACAACATTGGACGAAATTCCGGTTCCAAAGTACAGGTTTAGTCTCGCTCATTCCTCTTTATTACTTATGCCAGCTCGCTCAACTCCAGCCAGCGCATCGTTTTCTTGTCGATCTCTTCCATGACTTGGGTGATCCGTTGAGATTTAGCCATGAGCTCGTCCGTAGACAAAGTACCACTGCTCATAGCGGTCTCCAACTCCGCTTTCTCTGCCTCCAAAGCCGGTATCTCCTCCTCTAAGGCCTCGAATTCTTTCCGCTCCTTGAAAGTGAGTTTTTTCTTTTGCTCATTGACAGGACGAGACGGTTTCTCCGGAGCCGGGTTTTGTCTCGCTTGCAAAGCAGCCTCCGCCTCTTTTTCCAGTTGGTCTTGCACGTCTTTCCAATCCCGGTACTGCGTATAGTTGCCGGGGAAATCCTTGATATCAGCGTTACCCCGGAAAACCAGCAGGTGATCTACCACCTTATCCATAAAGTAACGGTCGTGGGAAACAACGATAGCACACCCCTTGAAGTTACGAAGGTATTCTTCCAATACATTCAAGGTTACGATATCCAGATCATTGGTTGGCTCATCGAGCACCAAGAAGTTCGGGCTGCGCATCAATACCGTACATAAATACAGACGACGCTTCTCGCCACCGCTCAATTTATAAACGTAACTATGCTGTTTCTCCGGCGTGAACAGGAAATAGTTCAGGAACTGGGAGACACCCATCTTCTGTCCGTTACCCAAATCCACGTATTCGGCGATCGCCTGCACCACGTCGATCACTTTCATTTGCTCATCGAACTTCAAGCCATCTTGACTGTAATAACCGAAACGAACGGTCTCGCCGACATCGAAATGGCCGCTATCGGGAGCCACCTCCCCCATCAGCATCTTGATAAAGGTAGATTTGCCCGTACCGTTATTCCCGACAATACCCATCTTCTCGTAACGGGCGAAAATATAGTTGAAATCCTCCGTAATCTTCAAATCACCGAAACGTTTGCTTACATTCACCGCCTCGAAAATCTTCGAACCAATGTAAGAAGCCTTCACGTCCAAGTTCACCTTTCCGGTATCCCGTTGTTGCTTCGCTTTCTTTTCCAGTTCATAAAAGGCATCGATACGGTACTTCGCTTTCGTACCCCGTGCCTGCGGCTGGCGGCGCATCCAATCCAGTTCCGTACGGAGAAGATTCTTCGCACGCTCCACGTCGGCGTTCATCGCCTCGACACGTTCTTGGCGTTTCTCCAGATAATAGCTATAATTACCTTTATACGAATAGATTTGCTTATTATCGATCTCGATGATCTCGCTACATACACGATCCAAGAAGTAACGGTCGTGCGTCACCATCAAGATACTGATATTGGCCCGGCTCAGATAATCTTCCAGCCACTCGGTCATTTCCAGATCCAAATGGTTCGTCGGCTCATCCAAGATAATCAATTCAGGGTCCGTGATCAAGACATTCGCCAAGGCTACCCGTTTCAACTGTCCTCCGGACAATTCCCCGATCTTCTGATTGAAGTTATGAATCTTCAACTGCCCGAGGATTTGTTTCGCCTTTTGCTCATAATCCCACGCCTTGAAGCTATCCATACGGGTAAGGATGTCCTCCAGATTCGAGTGATCCTCTTTCGCCATCGCCTCCTCGTACTCGGCTATCAACCGGACAGTCTCGTTCTTCGAGTGGAAGCAAGCCTGTAGCACGGTCAGTTCTTCCGGATAAGAAGGTGATTGCTCCAAATACCCGACCCGCAGGTCTTTCCGGAAAACCACCTCACCCGAGTCGTAATCCTCCTTACCACCGATAATATTCAATAAGGTAGTCTTACCCGTCCCGTTTTTGGCGATCAACCCGATCTTCTGTCCTTGCGCGACTCCGAACGTTATATCCTCGAAAAGAACCAAATCACCGAAGCTCTTGGTCAGCTTATCTATCTGAAGGTAACTTATCATGTTTTCTTATTTAAATTCAAATCGGAAGGCAAACTTACACAAAATCCTCGAATTTTAAGCTTTTCTCCGTACCTTTGGTGGAAGAATAAGAAAAACACCATGAATGTTAGAATAGATGAAAGTTGGAGAAAACGTCTGCAAGAAGAATTTGACAAGCCTTATTTCGAGCAATTGGTGACATTTGTCAAAAACGAATATAAGCAAGCGCACGTACTTCCTCCCGGGCCCCAGATATTCCATATATTTAACGCATGCCCGTTTGAGAAGGTAAAAGTCGTTATCTTGGGACAAGACCCCTATCCAAATCCGGGGCAATACTACGGGGTCTGCTTCTCGGTACCCGATGGCGTGGCGATTCCCGGCTCCTTGATGAATATATTCAAAGAGATCTACGATGATCTTGGGAAACCGATCCCTTCCTCCGGGAATTTGGATCGTTGGGTAAGCCAAGGCGTATTTCCGATGAATTCCGTCCTCACGGTCCGTGCCCACCAAACAGGTTCGCACCGGAACAGGGGATGGGAAACATTCACGGACGCCGTTATCAAGAAATTAAGCGACGAACGGGAAAATCTGGTATTCATGTTATGGGGAAGTTACGCCAAAGCCAAGATCTCCCTTATCGATACGAGCCGACATTTGGTCCTAACGACCGTACATCCATCTCCCCGCTCCGCCGAATATGGTTTCTTCGGTTGTAAGCATTTCAGTAAGGCTAATGATTTCCTACGGGGTAAAGGCATCCCGGAAATCGATTGGTAAGTATAAATCAACCTAAATCAATCGCATATGGATATTCAAACTTTCATCAACAATTATTACGAGGCATTTTCTCTAAAGGCGGAATTGCCGATCGCTTTCTGGTATTCCGATTCTCTGCTTGGAGAATTAAAGCAGACACAAGGCTGTTTATTCAAGGCCCTTCCCGCTATCAGGCAAGGCGAGATTATCAGATACCTCCATTTCGCAAGGATCGATCGATTAATCTCGTTTGAAAAGGTAGAGGGGCTTTTGTTCCTCGCGACTCCGGATATCTTGTCAGGGTTAATTACTTGGACCTTTTTCGACAACAATAATCCGGATGCCGTCTCCACACCATTTGGTTCCGGTTGCAGCTCTACCATCACGCTCACTGTCAACGAAAATAGACAAGGAGGTCACCGCACGTTCCTTGGTTTCTTCGATCCCTCGGTCCGACCATATGTGGAAAGCAACTTATTAAGTCTCACGATCCTGATGTCACGTTTCAAGACGATGTATCAGACAATGCGTAACTCCTCCCTATACGATACACACGCATGGGCGAAAATAAAAACCAGAATCAATGAAGGCTGATTTTTATACGGAAGTTTATAACATCGTCAGAGAGATACCGGAAGGATGTGTGGTTACCTACGGGCAGCTAGCCAAGCTCGCCCGAAGGCCACAATGTTCCCGTATGGTAGGGCAGGCAATGTTCAACGTCCCGAAAGAACTGAACCTGCCTTGCCACCGGGTGGTAAACAGCCAAGGCAGATTAGCTCCCAACTGGGCGGAACAACGGGGATTATTGGAGAAAGAAGGCATTACCTTCAAGAAGAATGGCTGCGTTGACTTGAAGAAACATATTTGGGAGGATATATTACCGATTATCTAATCCGATAACAAAATGTAAAATCAGCAAGTTCTTAAAAGAACCATTCCCAATGCTATTTGCCAAGATCATTCTTTTCCAACCATTCGCCCAGCAGATCCGCTAGTTGGCCATTATTCAAATCCTGCATCAAGAAATGGGTATTACCATAAATACCGATCTTGGGCAACTCAACTAAGGTCGCGTTTCCCCCATGCCTATTTATGGCCTCCACGAATTTACGTCCCATTTGCAGACGTACACGCCAATTCTCGCCACCAAGATTCTCTGATGGAGTCTCCGGAATATAATCACCGAAATACATTACGATTGGAATCCGGGTAAGTCGCAAGAACTGTTCCATAGGAATAGCGACTCCAGCCGCCCCACCGGTAAGTCCGGCGATCGGATCAGGCACCTCCCCCTCGGGAAACACATAGCCACCCGGCTCATATGAAACGACAGCCTTGACATTCGGATTTTGTATAGCGGCCATCCATCCCGGGAAACCTCCCGCCGAATGTGTTACAAGGATATTGTCCCCTATTTTTTCCGTCAAGGCATTGATTGCCGGTACATCTTGTTTGTGATCACTGATATCGGGCGTCATCTCCCGGAAAAACTGCGATAGATAGGCTGAATCAGACGGAAACTGCACACCTTTGTTATATTCCGGCCAAATCCCGATACGCCAGATGTCAAACCAAAACATCTCATCGGCCAGCGGCTTGACCGTAGTCGTAGCAGATGTCCTTCCGGCACGGCCACGACCGGGAAGATCCATCACGTAACTGCTATATCCCCGGCGTAACATGAGAGTAGCGAAACCATCCCGCCCATCGGGTGTCATTTGCCAACATACCCCAGAGCCACCATAACCATGAACATAAACCAAAGGCAATTTTTTCGCATGGGCCGGAACTTGGAAATCCACGAAAGCATGATCCGCACGATAGCTCTGCCCAGTCTCGACTTGGGTAGCCCAACCGACAAACTTACTGTTGTCATACGTACCCGGACGCTGTATGGTTTGTCCTCCTACTGAGAAATGCCCTTGTTTAGCGATCACTAAATCCTGGGCATCTGCCATTCCAAACACGGGTATTAATAATGCTAATAATAAAATCTTCTTCATATTCTTCTCATTCATTTTTTATCCGTTAATTGTCCGAGCACATCACGTAATGGATCTGAACTCTTTTTCCCTAGGTTTATCTCTACGATATTTAGCAAAGCCGTAAGTTGCTCTGGCGTAATACCCAGATGCAAGCAAATTGACATATGGCCGTAAGCCATAGGTTCAACACCGCCAACGCCTGCCAATACAGACACGGTCGCCAATTCACGCTCCCTATATGTCAATAAGTCGCGCTCAAAAAGGTCCGCGAACAGATGTTCCTTGAGGAAACGTTCGATCGTCGGGGCAAATACCGCATATCCGGTTTTAGGGACAGAAGCAGACGTACCCGATATTTCCGCCAGAATATCCCGTCCCCGCTCATATCGACTCCCACCATCCTCGATAGCAGAGGCTTCACGACCCTCTACATCTTTAATTCCCATGCTTTTTCTCTCTTCAATGACTTGCATAAATGTCTGTATGGCTCTTAAGCTGCGAGGAAATCCACAATAAGCATAGGCATGTATTAATACTTCGTTTACTTCATTAACGGTCATACCGGATTCAAGTCCCTTCACAAGCGCCTGTCTCAGATGCGCCAAGTCTCCCTTGCCCGTGTACGCCGCGATAGAGACAATGGCTTGTTCCCTGGCTTCCAATACCCGGTTTGCTTCGGCATACACATTCTCCGCTTGGCTTGTCGCTTCTTGATATTCCTTCTCTCCCACCGGACTGAGCCACACCGCCTCATTCGTTTGAGGATTGCAACTTACGGCAACGTGAGCAAACCAGCTATCCGGAGCCGCCCCATGCCAGTGAATCACGTCAGGCGCAATTTCCACGATATCCCCCGGATACAATCTTCTGGCCGGTTTCCCCTTTTCCTGATAGTAGCCTATGCCTGCTGACGCGACAAGTATCTGCCCCCCTTTATGATAATGCCAGTTATTCCGGCAACGAGGCTCAAAAGTGACATTAGACATTGGGACATTCAGCTCCCTATTAACCGTAATCGGAGCGATATACGCCTGACCAATGAAGTTCTTCGCGGACGCTTCCGGCAACTTAGTACCCAAGGGGTACGGTTGTCTGAAATTATCCGTATTTTGCGCCATGGTGAAAACCGGGAACAAACATAGGCAGAAAAGCCAGATTAGAAAGTTCTGTCTCATATTCATATGTATTTATCATTATTCTCCTACCGTACGAGTAAATGCTAAGGTAGCAAGTTTCCATTGTCCGTCTTCCTTCACGTACGTCTCAGTCACGATGAAAGGGAACCTGACCTCCCTACCACCAACTACCGAATTAAGATGAATACGGCTATATACGATTCCGGCGCAACCGGCGAATTTAACATCTACATCATGTATCTCCGCATGCTTGTAATGTATGTTTCCCGTACGGATCACATCAAGCTCCGGCTGCTTACCCCACGAACCACCCATATGTACAAACATAGAGTTCTCGTGGAAGAGGGCGTCGAGCTTATCCACATCTTTTTCTGACATCCATTTCCATTTCGCATTAGACAAATCTATCATCTCCTGCTGCTCCGGAGTAAATGTCTTTTTTGTTTCCTGCGCATAGGCACCCATTCCCATCGATACCAACAACAATGTCGCAATAAATAATGATCTCATAATTTTTTGCATGGCTTTATTAATTTGATTATACATTATATATATAAATAGTTTTCCATCATCTATTTATACCTATTCTTCGTTGCGAAGTTACGACCAAAGGAGTTTTGAGACAATACAAAAAAGTCGGTGTCAACTACAAATTTTACCGAAAAGGAAAGGAGTGAAGCTAGCTTACAAGGTCACTCCCTATAATCTGAGGACTTTATACCTAAATTATGCTGCACATAACGGCTGAAATAAGAGGGAGAAGAGAAACCAAACAAATCGGAAATATAAACGAAAGATAATGACTTATCACGCAAAAGCCGTGATATATCCAATATCGTATAACGGTTAATCCAATAATTTGCCGCATAACCACTCACCTTTTTCGTCACTTCCGATAAATACTTCGGCGTCACGCATAATTCCGAGGCATAGTATGTAACGTCTCTATGCTGGCGATAAACCCCATCTTCCAGCATTTGCAGGAACTTACTCATAATGGAGGCATATTGGGCCGAGATCTTCTCCTCCCCATAAATATGTGAGTGAAAATCGAAGAAATCCAGAATCATTGTCTGGATCACATTAATCATTATGTCACGATAAAAATTATGGTTTTCATTGTTAAACCTATACTCTATATTCTCGAAATCTTTCTTACAGATATCCTGTTGCTCGCGATCCAGACGCATCACAGGATTCAGGAACAAAGATAACTGGCCTTTCATTCCATAATTATTCTGGGGAGTACAAAGCTCAATGAATTGGGGAGTGACATAAATGACTTTAACCTTAAAATCCGCAGATGGGGTGATCTTCTCAACCAGTTTTCCTTTACGCACAATCATACAATCTCCTTCATGTAACTCGAATGGATTTCCATTGAACTCGAATTTACATGCTCCACCCAAACACAAGGCATGAGACAGATACTCTTTATAAATATCTGTCCCAAGCCCATTCAGACTATCAGAGATAATAACGCTATCTTTGTCATATTTCATGATACCCCCATTTTAGATCGTACAAATTTAATCAAATTACAATTTCATCCCGAAGAAATCTTTCATTTTATTTACCGCTAGATTCACATATTCCGGGACAAAATAAGTTTTGATATGCTCCGCTCCTGGAATAAGAAACATCTCTTTATCTTTTGTTCCGGTAGCCTTTTCAAAAGCTTCGTCAGACATATATTTTGTATCGGCATCACTTCCGGCGATCAATAGCAAAGGCTGGTCGATCAAGTCGATATGATCCGTAGCATCCCAAGTCATAAGATCCAATAAACTGCTCATGGTATAGCGAAATGTCGAATTCGGATGAGCATGGGTTTTAAAGTAATACTCATAACCATCACGATATAGGGCAAACGGTAGTTTCGCCGCCTCCTCATCGGAGATATTCATCTCACCCGTGTATAGAACTTTGCCTTTGGCCTCTTCATTTCTAGCCTCAGCCGCTTGGATTAAACGTTGTTGTATGGTATTTATCTGGGAATCCTGAAAACCATTACGACGTACACGTCCCGAATTAAACATGCTGAGTGTAGCGACCGCCTTTATCCGTTTATCACCCTGTGCAGCCCCAAGCGTGTAACCTCCACCGCCACAAATACCAAGCGCACCTATACGACTGGCATCTACACCCGGATATTGAGATATGAAATCCACCATACCATGAATATCTTCTATCCGGTTGGCCGGACGATCTGTATTCCGAGGCTCACCACCACTTGCTCCTTGATAACGCGCATCGGCAGCGATAGTTATATATCCAAGCTCTGCCAGCCGTTGCGCATAGAGACCCACAACTTGTTCTTTCACGCCCCCATTAGGATGAGCAACAACAATAGCTACATACTCTTTTGAGGAATCATAATTCGCAGGAGTATAGATATTCGCCACTACCCCTATACCTCCAACCTCATACGAGACAGGATGTATATTTACTTTTCCAACCACATTTTCACTTATCGCATCGCGATATACCAATCCATACTGATTCTGATTTTGTGCGGAAGCACTTATTACCATGTTCATAATTAATAAAGCTACAATAATTTTACTCTTCATATTCTATTATTTTTTGACCGCTAAGATACATTTACCCAATCATACAGAATGAATACAGATTACGGATTGTATCACCATTTTTACAGAAAACCGAAATAATTGTATTTATATCCGCAATTGTTGTTACACCAGTGGAGATACTTCTTCCCAACTTTGCGCTCAGATAAAATATAAATAAATATGGAATACAGAGTTTTGGGATTAAGCGGACTTAGGGTCTCAGCTATAGGATTGGGTTGCATGGGTATGAGCCATGCTTATGGCGCACCTGCCGACAGAAAAGAGATGACGGAATTATTTGCCCTCGCCGTTGATATGGGATATACCTTCTTCGATACGGCCGAAGTATATGGTACAAACACGAATCCTCATGACAATGAGGAGCTTTTAGGCGATGCCTTAAAGCCATTTCGTGATAAAATCGTGATCGCTACTAAGTTTGGACTCACTTTTGATAAGTCTAGCGAATGTGGCCCTTATCCCCTTATCCCGAATTCTAAACCGAAGTCGATTCGTTTAGCCGTGGAAGGCTCTTTAGCCAGACTTAAGACAGACCATCTTGACCTTTACTATCAGCATCGCATAGATCCCCAAGTAGAACCGGAAGAGGTAGCTGACACGATGGCCTACTTGATCAAGGAAGGCAAAGTATTGCATTGGGGTATATCAGAGGCGGGCGAGGACTATATTCGCCGTGCGCATAAGGTCTGTCCTATAACCGCCATACAAAATCGTTATTCCATGATGGCACGTTGGCATGAAAACCTTTTCCCCTCTCTAGAGGAATTAGGCATTGGCTTCGTTGCTTTCTCGCCATTGGCAAACGGTTTACTTTCCGCTTGCTATGATGTCAAAAGCGTATTCAACCCTCAAAATGATTACCGGGCAACTATGCCGCAATTCAAAAAAGAAAGTTTCGAGAAGAACAAGCCTCTTCTAGATCTCATAAACCATCTGGCCGATGAGCATCATGCTACTCCCGCACAAATATCCCTAGCTTGGATGCTACAAAAAAAGCCGTGGATCGTTCCTATTCCCGGAACTCGTCATCTCTGCCGGCTAAAAGAGAATGCGGGGGCTGTGGATATAAAGATAAATCCCGCCGAGATCAATCAGATAGACACGGCTCTTGACCATATGGATATGAGCGAGGTATTCGGTGGGACAAAAATCAAATAACAGCCAAGCATATAATCCTCCGCATGAAGGCATACGACTTTTAGTTGAAACCATTTTCTTAATATTTTGGTTATATAATAATATATATATATATATATATAAGATGAAACATGTAATTTTGACTATCGTTTTGCTATTGGCAAGCGGTTTAGTAATCGCACAAACAAAAATGAGTGATCAACTATCTAAAACAACTAAAATGAATGCACAAAGTAAAATCTATTTCGCCGGAGGATGTTTCTGGGGAACAGAACATTTCATGAAACAAATCAATGGTGTTACTAGTACCCAAGTGGGTTATGCCAACGGTAAAACAAGCATCAAAAATCCAACCTACGAACAGGTATGTAACGACAATACCGGATTTGCCGAGACAGTAGAAGTAAGCTACGATCCTCAACAAGCCGATTTAAAACTATTGTTAGAACTATACTTCAAGACCATAGACCCTACAAGTCTCAATCGGCAAGGTAATGACAGAGGATCACAATACCGTACCGGCATTTATTACACCAACGCCGCCGATCTGCCTATCATCAAAGAGGCTATAGAGACATTGGCTAAAAAGTACTCCAAGCCCATCGTTGTCGAGGTGGAGCCATTAGTTAATTTCTATCCGGCAGAAGAATATCATCAAGATTACTTAGGCAAACATCCGGACGGTTATTGCCATATAAGTCCGGAACTATTCGATTTCGCACGTAAAGCAAATAAGGAGAAAACGACCGGCAAGCCCCTTTCTGAAAAGAAATTCCAGAAACAGGATGATACGACACTACGCTCCAAACTGACGGCCGAGCAATATGCGGTAACACAAGAAAATGCCACGGAAAGAGCATTTAAAAATGAATATTGGAACGAAAAGCGTGAAGGTATTTACGTAGATATCACCACAGGAGAGCCTTTGTTCATATCGACAGATAAGTTCGACTCCGGTTGTGGGTGGCCTAGCTTCTCAAAACCGATAGATAAAGACCTTGTTATGGAAAATACCGATAATTCTCATGGCATGAAACGGATAGAGGTGCGCAGTAAAACAGGAGACGCACATCTGGGACACGTATTTAATGATGGTCCGACAGATAAGGGCGGATTACGATACTGCATCAACAGCGCATCCCTGAGATTTATTCCCAAAGCAAAAATGAAAGAAGAAGGTTATGGCGATTATATGTATCTTTTGGAAAAGAAATAAAACAAATCATAGGATCTACTATTTGAATAAAATCGTATGTATCGAGAATTTACCCCATGCGCCCTTTTAGCACCCTTCATCGATAAGTTTTGGGTGTTTAAAGGTTATGCTGAAATAGGAACACGCTTTAAGATTTTAGCGGACGGCTGCACGGATTTCATCTTTTCCATCGGGAATATGACAATTCCCGCGGATGAGCATCAAATGATCATGCAGCCTTATCGTTCCTTTTTTGTCGGTCCCATGAGGTCTTATTCCAATCTTACCGCTACGACAGATTCCCTACATATGCTAGGAGTTCGTTTCCAACCCTGTGGGCTGGCAGCTTTCACGAATGAGCCTTTGGGACAGTTTGCCGATCTTCGCATCCAGTCTTCAGATATTAACCTTTTATTCGATAATTCCTTTGCCGAGATGCTTTGCGAACAGCCGGACGATTCCGTCCGTATCCGCATTATCGAAGGCTATCTTATACGCCTTCTCACCCAATCCATTCAAGTAGACAGACAAATTATATACGCCACCTCATTTATAAAACAGTCCTGCGGACAGCTACCCGTACAAAACTTGATCGACAAGATTTGCATTTGCCAGCGGCATTTCCAACGTAAGTTCAAGGATGCCACCGGATATACTCCCAAAGAATTCAGCCGGATCATAAAATTCCAATATGCCATAGAAGTACTGAGGAACGCCCCACACACGGACTTAAGCAGCATCGCCTTAGATTGCGGCTACTATGACCATTCCCACTTTATCAAAGAATTCAAGCGTTTAGCGGGAGACGTTCCCTCTTACTTCCTTACTTTACCAAATCCTGCGGATGAACCGCTTACTTATATTTGATTAAAAATAAAATCGCAAGAATCTATCACATAAAAAGTCGTTTTTTTACAACCAGAAAGAATAGTCATTCCGTATGTTTGCACTATTGAACTTTTACAAATAAGAATCTTATGAATTACACTTTTGAACTAAAAGAACTACAAGCTACACACATCGTGTATCTTCATCATCAAGGAGATATGAGCTTGATCCCAAGCTCTATCAGAAAGCTTATGCAATGGGCCGGGCCAAAAGGACTTATAAACGGTCCGGCAAATAAACTTATATCAGTTTACCAACACGAAGGAAAGGAGTTAAGTGTGGATATCGGTTTAACAGTGCCTCAAGAGGTAGAGGGAGAAAATGAGATCTCAAAAGGATTATTATCCGGAGGACTTTATGCGATCGGGCATTTTGAGATAGGAACGGATGAAATACCCGCCGCATGGAGCTTGATGTACACGCTTACATCCAAACACCAATGCAAACCTTGTGCGGGCAAATCATTCGAGATCTATCAAAGCATCCCCCTCGATCAACATCCACAAGATAAATGTATGATCGATTTATGTATACCCGTCCAGATGATAGACCTCAAGCTAATCGAGGAAAAAGCAATTTCCATATTAACGGAATGTGATACCGCTATGCTCGCGTCTGTTACGGAAGAGGGTTATCCCCGTCCGGTTCCTATGGGAAAAATAATAGCGGATGGTATTTCCCAAATATGGTTCTCTACAGGCACGTTCTCTGATAAGACAATACAATTCCAACTCAACCCGAAAGCCGGAGTTTGCTTTATGAAAGGAGGAGACAGTATCGTGTTAACGGGTAAGGTCGAGATCGTTTCCGATATGGAAATCAAGAAAGCCCTTTGGTCTGACTGGATGTTCGCCCATTTCCCTGGAGGAGTAATAGATCCGAGCTATTGTATATTGAAATTCACTTCCGAAGAAGCGACTTATTGGATCGATAATGAATTTGTAAAAGCAAGTATATAAGTTATCACATCATACTATCGCATCTAAAATATTAAAAATCTTGATTGCCGCTAATTATAGAAGACGGCAATCAAGATTAATTCATTTATTCACTTCAGAAACCTCTCTAGCTCTTATTATTCTACCGCCACATAAATCTGAGTCAATAAATCCTCCGGCTTCGTATTACGAGGATCATTCAAGTAGATCTCGCCGCTAGGCACTTCCCGTAAGGAAAGACCCATCTCGGGGAGATATTTGCCGTAAAGCGTATCATACACAGCCCCTAATTGCTGATAAGTTCCCTTATAAAGAGCGACCATAAAACGCCCTTCCAATACCTTTTTCGTACCAATCTCCCCTTTAGGGCAAACCGAAGGAGCGACTTCCATACAAATATCGGTACGCAGCTTATCCGGTGAGGTTACTTTCGGATCATCATGGTACAAGCAGATCGGTGAAAAACTCAATGGCTGGATGTTTTGCTCCTTGGCGAATTGGAGCAAGCGCATCCAAGTTCCCAGATAATCGATTTCTTTATACCCTCCGTTTAGACGAATGTAGGCTACTTGTTTGCCGGGTAAATCTTTTACCTCGACCTTCAATTCCATATCGGGCATTATTCTATTCGGTTCCATAATTACATAATCTTTATTGTTTCTATATTCATTTGGAGAAATCCCATAAAACTGGCGAAAAACCTTAGACAAAGAAGAAGGTACGTCATATCCTACCTTATAGGCGATCTCCTTGACAGGTATTTCTGTATAACGCAAAAGCCGAGCGGCCGTCTCGACCCGCATCCTAACGATAAACGTACCAACCGGTTCCCCTAAGAACTCTGCGAAGATCCGATGAAAATGCCAACGAGAGAATCCGGATATCTCCGCCAGCTTATTTAGATCGATATCCTCGCCTAAGTGATTATTTATGTATTCAACCAATACATTGATACGTTGTTGATACTCTGTCTTTGTCGTTGTCTTTATTCGCATGATTCTTAGGATTTCAAGGCAAAAATAGAAGAATTATCCCGAACACACTTTTCCGATATTGCTAAAATGAACTATAAAGTAAAGATATCGTTTATTTAGCCCAAATCCGTTATCTTTACCATCTAAATTAAAATAGGAAACAATAACATGTTGAAAATAACAGCGCCTAGATTGGTAAAAAACTTACGGGAGGATGTGGACTGGATGGATTGTATATCCAGACAAGAGGATGATTTTACAGAATGTTCTTTCAATGGATTATGCGTCGAGGACGTATCTAAACAGAACCTATCCGTTAATTCCTGCTTATTCACCAATTGTGGTTTCATTGCTTGCAATTATCGTAAATCTCAGTTTAGCGATGTGGTATTTAAGAACTGTGACCTATCAAATATAAATTTATCCGGATGTGGCTTTTACCGGGTAGAGTTCATTGGGTGTAAACTTACCGGAACGAATTTCTCCGAATCAATCTTTAATCATACTACCATCCGGGATTGCAAAGGAGATTATGTAATCTTCTCCATGAGCAAACTCCGGAACGTATCTTTTAATCAATGCTTTTTACGAGGAGGCGGATTGGACAATTGCCAATTTACGAACGTAGAATTCGAACATTGTAATTTAGTAGAGGCCGAGTTTCACCGGACCTCTTTGAAAGGGATCGATCTTACTTCCTCCGAGATCGCCGGTATACGTATTGGCTCGATTCCCGGAGGAGAGTTGAAAGGTGCTACCGTAACCTCCTTACAAGCACTGGACATCGCTAGAATGTTAGGTATTACGATCAAGGATTAAAACTCCGGATGGCGTTTTAACCACACAACCGCATAGGAACAGGTAGCCAAAGGGCGCAACCCCTGTTCCTTTGCGTATTTATAAGCTGTTTCAACAAGAGTCGCCGCAATCCCACGCCCTTCCAAGTTTTTTGGGACAATGGTATGGATAATGTCCAAGGCATCTCCTCTTAAACGATATTCCACATAGGCTGTCAAGCCGTCTTCTACTACCTCGAAACGATGTTTCTCCGGATAGTGATTTACTGTATATTCCATTATTTATTCTTTTAAAGGTTCTATTTCCTTATTATTTGTATCAATCTCCTCCCGCTTATCCTTCTTTTTATCGAGACCGAAAAAGCGCTTTACCTTCGTGAAGAAACCTGCCACTTTCAAGGCCGCATCCTGTTCTTTTTTCGAGACTCCGACTGATTCCACCAAGGCTGGTCTTAGCATCTGCCATAGATAGTTAAACGTGGAATGATAGGGATCTCGCACAATTTCCATATCGACCTTACGCAATTTACTATCTTTTCGCTCCGGATGAGCCGGATTATTATCCCGTAGAACTAAGTTCGCCAATCTCGACAAGAAACCTTTTTGTGTGGTCTCTCCGTCTTTCTCTTTCAATAAAGCCACTTTCAATTTCCGGTACGGGAAGTCTAACCGTATCCGTCCTTTCCGGCTTGAGGCATCCATATGAAAGACCACATCCTGTGCCCAACCGCTCACTACTTCCGCCGGCGCCAGAGGTTTTACGATCTCATTCAAGGAAAGCAGGTCTAGGCTATCCAAACGGGCATCCAATAGAAAGCGGTCGTATAATGAATCTACCGGGAGTTGCCATGTAGCCGTAAAATGCCCCGATCCCATCAGGTTCCCGTCCGCATGCAATCTGATGAATTGCTCCGGATAGGAAACGATATTGGTCAAACCTGAAAATTGGCCATTCATATCGGTAAAATAAAGCTTACCGGGCTTATCACCTTCAACGGGTAATTCCTCATAAACCACGGAGAAATTGGCAACGGAAGCGGTATCTATCTTGAAACGGACCGGAGCCTTTTGTAAACCTTCATAAATCATCGGAACGATATGAGGCTCCACCGGGATCTTCCGGTTCTTTAAGTTTTGTAGTAAGACATCGTTTATCCAGAGTCCCCCCACACGTAATTCCTTGGTTGAGAAATATCCGGGAATATCCACGTCGTTCAATCTTACGTTCCCAACCTTCACGTCAAACCAATCTTGATGCTTAGGCTGTTTATAAGCGAATTCCATTTTGGAATAAGGCGAGACTAAATGTACGTGATCCAACCTCAAACCTGACTTTCTCAAATCCAGCCCCCCGATTTTCAAACGGTAGAAGCCGTTATCCAACGGTATATCGATATCCTTCGTCTGTAGCTGAAGATCACCTAATTGAAACGTCTTCTTCTTCAAATCCACAAACACATTCTCCAAAGCCAATTGGATATCCTTTTGGCTCTCAGTCCGCAATATTGTCGTATCCGATCCCCAAGACATAGAAAAATCACCATCGGATAAATCAAATCGGTCAAACCCGATCTGATAGATGCTATTCTTGGGAATCCGGATTCCCGCTAAAGAAATCAATGGGGTTGAAAAACGTATCGAGTCCTTTTTAGCGGCCAAGGTCACATCCTGTAGACGGAAAGAGCCGTTTACAGTGGATAGCGAACCTTTTCTTATAGTCACACGCAGATCCTTTCCCGGTAAGTAGTTATCGAAATCCCGGAAACTAAGACCAAAATGATCATACTTGAAAAACAATTGCCCACTCCGGTTCGTTTGCTCATCCACCAAGAAATTCGTAGCAAAGAAATTAAGGCCGTTGAGTCGGTACCGGGTCGTGTCATTTATCTCACGATCCTCCAATGTCACATTTGCGTTCTGAATCTGGATCTTACGGATGGAAAGATACCGAAGGAAAGGATTTAACAAACTTTCCACATCCACACGGCTATTTACAGATGTGCTTTTCCCTTTATCCGGAGATTCAACGGAGGGCGTTTTATAATAAACCAAGCGAGGCGACCGAATCATCAGTAAATACGCACTAATACCTTTGTTGTACGCCAACCCGTCTATCCGGATCGTATCGATACTTCCCGACAAATAATCATTGCGGGAACGAACAGACAACGGACGCAGCCGCATGCTATCTATATGAAACGAGCCTGAGGCCGTATTCATCGCCAAGCGCTTGATATCGAACCGGTGATTACGAGCCCTCATGATCCCTTGTATATCATTCGCCTCAAACGCAATGGAACGAAAATAATTCAGTTCCTCGCCCGGAGCTACCAAGGAGTCGATCAGAAGACCTTCCGCATGGAAATTAAACTCAGGGATCGAGAAATCCTCTATCTGCCCTTTCAAGGCCAAGGAATAGTGAAGGGCAGTCCGCTCTATCCGTATCTGATCCACGGATATACTGTGTAGTACCGGGGAGATCACATCATACAACGACAAGGCTTGCACCAAAGAATCCGCATCGGCATTCGCCAGCTTTTTCTCCCTAGTCAAGTCATACACCTTAATATCCGAAGATTGTATCTCAAAATTACGGGCAGACAAATAGTTCAAGGCATCTTCCCGTCTAAAGTGAATCCCTTGTATCTTTACGGTTTGCACTTTCCCTTCCAGATAATTCGTAGGTTTCCGATTGGTCTCCCCCCACAATAATTCTTGCGGAAGCAATTGGATTTTTTGGATATAGATAATGGAATCTTGAGTACTGAGGCATATACTATCCGTCTCCAACCTAAAATCATTATTTACCAACAAGGTTTGCGGCTGGTTCGTGACAAAATCGAAGTTATCGCAATACAACAGCTTCCCGCTCCGTGAAGAGGTAGAATCCAACATAAAACCATACGCATGGAAACTTACGTTATTCAACGTATAGATAATCGGCGAGACTTGGTTTTCCACATTATAAGAGATACTGGCATTTTCCAAGTTCAAGGTCTTTACGCTCAGGGCATCTATGTATGGAGAGATCACCTCATACAACGTCTTCGATTCAGCATGCTCTTCCGTATCTGCCGCCAGTCCGGAAACTAACGGGTTTGATCCGGAAGAGCCGTATACACGAACCTCCGGCGAGCGGATCTCAAAGGTATTGAAATGGAGTTGCCGGTAATTCCAACGCCATACCAAATTAATTCCCTTAAAATCTATCACCTCAATCCGGGTACTTACATAGGTATCGGGCAAGCTATCCAAGGCGGCCCAATGTTCAAAGACCTTAGAGTCCGGCTCCAATGAAATACCCTCTAGCCTTAGCTCTCCCTTGAAGAAGCTAATAGAAAGCTTATCGAAAGAAAGGCGATAAAAACCATCCGTAGCATTCGCCGTACGCTCTATCAGTTCTCTTTTCAGGTACCGCTCCAAACGACCTGTCAGGAAAAGATTCAAAACTAGGAACAATACAGCCAGCGATAAAACAGCGATCACCGTATGTTTCAATATCTTCCTTATCCTAGAACTCATCCTTTCCTTGATTTTTGCGATATAAACTTCTTTTTATAAAAACAAAATAGACCCGTTTATGTTGCCTTTCATCTAATAAAAAAGCCCCGGAGTCTATTAACCCCGAGGCTTACGATCTATCGATTGTTACTTCATTTTACAAAAGGAGCCTTGATCAAATAGTCGGCGCAATCCTTCACACCCGCAAATTGAGTACGTCCGTCCGGCATCTGCTCCAACTCTACGAAATAGTCTTTGATTCCGTTCGCATACATTTGCTTGAATATCATCTCAAAGTTCATCATACCACTTTGGCCGAATACGGCACGATCCTTGATATGTAATACCTTGATACGATCCGGATGTTTCTGCATATACTCGACAGGATCGTTTTGTCCCATGACAGTCCAATAAACATCCATCTCGAAGTAAACCTTGCTCGGGTCCGTATCTTTCAGCATCAAGTCATAAATCTGGTCTCCGACTTTCATGAAAGCGGCGAAAGGATTTCCTTTCACCTTCTCCTGTTGCTCTTTCGTCGCAACACGATTGAACTCCATATTATGATTATGATAGCCAAAACCAGTGGCGATACCCTCCGCCTTGATAACATCCGAGGCCTGATTGAAAATATCGCAAACAAGTTTAGCCTCATCGTGCGTAGTAATCGTCGGCATCATCGGCTGGATCAAATATTTACAGCCTAGTTTCGCATGATCGGCAGCCGTAGCTTTCCAATACTCCATGATCTTTGGGGTAACCTCCTTCGAGTATTTGAAAATCATAGCCTTAAAAGGGTCAGAGATAGATGCGTCGACTGGATTCACGTGCGAGCTAATGATCTTCAAGCCTGCGTCTTCCGCCATTTTCTTGAAGTCCATCATAGGAACACCTCCGATAGCGCCTTTACCATAACCCGCCAACTCCAGCTTGGAGTATCCCATATCCTTCACCTTCCGAAGATTAGCGGCCACGTCGCCTTTATATAATTCTTGGGATAAAGAATAGATCTGCAAGCCAATCTCTTTGCTGGCATGGACCTCATCCACAACTCCCAACGCAGCGTTCTCCGCATTTACGGAACCGGCTTTACCAGCCAGCAATCCACCAGCGGCAAAGAGAGAGATATTTTTTAAGAAATCCCGTCTGTTACTCATAACATCATTCTATTTAAATAGGCTTATTTACAGAAATAAGGCAATGAATACGGGTTGCGATATTGATACCAGTACAAACGGTGGGAAGCCGCCTCCTTATCATTACCGAAGCTTAATGTAGCCGGGTTCCATTTAACCGGACGGCCTAGCTCACGGGCAATATTCTGTAAACAGCAAAGCGTATTCGTACTGCAACCTACCTCAACCGGAGCGATCGGGTTCTCACGTGAACGAACGCAGTCGATGAAGTTCTGCATATGCGGAGCGCTAGTCTCATAATTGCCAGCATCGTTACCCTTCTTTTTACTGTCTTTCAGCTTCTTCATATATTCCTCATACATCTTCTTACGCTCTTCCGGAGTCATCATTCTCGGGCGCTTCTCGATCAAGTTCTTCAGGTCGGAGGGGATCTTAGACTGATCAGAGCAGTTGATGTAGCCACGAGCTACCTCGATCCAACCGTTATCTCCGACAAACTTAATACCCTGCGCATCCGGATTATCCTCCAAATAAGGTTGTTCAGTCATTACGATACCATTCGCATAGCGCATAGTTGAATATTGTGTGCCATTGTATCCCTTGGGCGTAAACTCAACCGGACCAGAACCATCCATACCGATAGCAGCTTGGGCGATATCAAACATATGAGCACCCCAGTCAGCAGTATAGCCATTACCGGTCTCTTGATACCAACGCCATGCACCCCATAGTTTCTCGTTCTCTTCCGGATCCAGAGAAATAGGAGGACATAAATCGGGATGATAATGGATCTTCGGATCGTTCAACGGACCCATCCACTGATTGAAGTTCAAATTAGCGGGAACCGGCATTTCCGGCAAGCTCAGCGGCGTAGGAGGCTCACCTACACGTGCATATATTTTCTCTATATGACCGATGGCTCCATTCTGAACCATATCGATCGCAGCTTGGAACTCTTTGCTGGAACGTTGCTGGCTACCTACTTGAAGCACACGTTTGTTATTACGTACAGCCTTCACCATAGCCAAGCCTTCGGAGATCGTATAAGCCAACGGTTTCTGGCAATATACGTCTTTTCCGGATTGACAAGAATGGATGGTAGCCAAAGCATGCCAATGGTCCGGGGTAGCGACCTCGATAGCATCGATATCCTTACGCTCCAGCAAATCCTCGTAAAACTCATATTGATCACAACGTTGGTTCATTCCCTTTGAAGCTTGCCATTCAGCGACACGTCTTCTGAAACGCTCTGTTTTCATCGTGTCCACGTCACAACATGCGGCAACCTGTACGCCCGGACATGCGGCAAATCCTTTAAAGTCTGATAATGCTTGCTGACCTAGGCCGATAAAACCTAAAACGACTCGATCGCTCGGAGCGATACGAACGCCATTCATGGCCCAACTGGGAAGAATTGTTAAACTAGCCAATCCTAGTGCGGAAAGACCCAAAAACTCTCTACGGCTTACGCCCTTCTTAGTGTTTTCTTTCATGGTAATTTTGTTAATAATATAAGATAAAATGTAACTTGGTCTGAGAATTATCGCCCCAAAGTTATAAAAAATAATTTATTTCCATAATAATCTTTTAATAAAAAAGGCTATCCTTGTCCGGGATAGCCTTATTTTGATTCATATCAATTCCTAAAACGCATATCCGAAGCCTACGTTCAGATAGATCGGATACATCCCGAAGGTAATCGTATCGAAATCCTTTTGGAAGATATCGTTCAATCCCCATGTCAAGTCAGCGTATACGATAAGGTGCTTAAACGCTTTCCATTCTGTACCGATCTGCGCTCCCCACTGAAACTTTCTTAAGTTATCCGAGAAATCATAGGAAGCACGGTTGTCACCAGAAAACTCCACCTTCGTACCGGTAGGATTGATCTCACGCAGATATCCGTCGTATACGTAGCCGGAGAAGTTCCGGTTTGTAGCGAACGAGACAAATGGTCCCGCCGAGAAACTCACCCGGTTATTCAATTGGTAAAGAGCCACGACCGGTATCGAGAAATAAGTGTTCTCCACTTTCGTCTGCACGCCGCCGGTCCAGTTTCCTTTCAGCTTCTCACCGCCGGAGCCAATGATCTCCATGCTGTAATTCTTAACCGTCGCTTTTGTCTCCATACCTTTATTCTCCAGACGGAGACCGATCATCATACCCCATTCCTTGCTCTCGCCGAACCATTTCTTGATATCGCCCTCTATGGAGACACAAAGCGTAGGGCGATAACTATCTATCGCACGAATCTCACGAGGCAATGGCACCGGAGCGGTTCCGCCGATATTGATACCGGCCTTTACCGTATATTCCAATCCCCTTAGGGAAGACCAGATTATTCCTTGGTTTCTTTCCTGCTGCGCCTTCAACGTAATGACACCCGACAAGCACAGTATACCTATTAATACTATATATCTTTTCATATCCTCTGTTTTTTTAGTTCTCACCGGACTGGATTATCTCAACCTCATCGATCCAAAGCGTGCTACCTTCCGCTCCCTCGAAGACATCACCTTTCAAACTCGAAGAGAAGACTATGGATAACTGATAACCACCTTTCGCCAGCTTATCCTTATCGATCACCTTACCGGGCTTAGCCACGAACGGGATATAGAAACGCGTCCACTCATCCGTCTCTTTCTGATCGCTGATCCGGGCAACGGATATCAGGTTCGGGCTTGTCAACCCGTTGAAACCATCCAAATATTTCACATTCTCATCCGTCTCATAGAAGATGGCGTAGATATCACATTGGTCTTTCTTACCTTTTACCTCCTCGCCATTCACTTTATACGACTCTCCCGCTTTATATTTATAATAACCACTCAAGTAAGTCGGCACATGATCGAAAGGACGTCCCAATCTCGTGCCTTTCCTTGCGTCCGGAATAGCGTTCAGCAAATCAAACGTACCGATAAAAAGATTTCCCGCGGCGATAGGCATACCGAATCCGCTACCGAAACTACCCGTGCTGCGGGTCACCAACTTAGCGCATTTACCGACATATCCGTTATCGTCTTGCATGGTGGGATAATCCAACGGAGTCTTGGGTACACCCGTCAAGCCAAAACCGGCGTTACCACTCGCCCATGTCACGGAATCTCCATTCGACGTGAAATCATAGAATATCTGATAACGTTCATTCTTCGGCTCCATCGTTATATGCTCGAAATGATATTCCGTGCTCACACCAGAGACGATGCAACGTACCGTATAGGTCTTCGTCCAATGGCCATCCTCGGAAGTAACCGTATAGGTTCTCGGTGTCGTAAAATCAAAAGCGGTGCCACTAGCCGGCTTGATAGTAGCGCCAGGAGTCAAGGTGAATACCGGGGCTAGATTTGTAATATCCGCGTCACTTTTCACGGTCAGCGTCACGGACTCGTTGTCGATCTCCGGCTCGGCTTTCAATATATCGCCATCTACCGTACACGATAAGATATCCGCTTCCGCATTGGGCGCCTCCTCCCGGATACAAGAGACGGAGAGTAGCGTCAATAAAAAGCATAAAACAAAACTTTGTACCTTCATACTTCAAAATCTTTATAATTCATATTGAAAAAGGATCACACCTCCCTATTATTCATATAGGTCTCTTTCAAGTACCTATAACGGGGAACAAAGATAATTTATTATATGATATGTATAGGGTTTATACCGAACAATCGGCATGAGACCATATACCAACCGACATCTAGCTCCTCGCCCTTGCTTGTCTTCGGGCGACTTCTTTCTCATTTAATTCAACAGACAAAAAATATGCTGATTTTTATTGGGAAATGGATCTATTTATTTTTTTTATTTGATATTTTTTATATCTTTGAATCGTTGAGAGTGAGATTGAATAATCTATTGCGAGCAAACCTGAGCTTAAATTGTTTTTATCTAAATGTGTTCGGGAAACTTCTAGTATGTAAGGATATTATTATTTTGTATTGATTCGCTATCCGCTAAGTAATAGTATGCTTATAGGTTTAAATTCTTATCTTTTGTTTACCTAAAATTTATCGTCTTATGAAAAAATTATTGTTACTACTGGTGTTAACGTTTAGTATCACTTGTTTCGCACAGGAAGAGAAATGGTCATATCCGATCCTTCCCGGGACAGAGGCATGGATTGCTTTTGATACTTATCAAGAGAAAGTGAATGCCTGCCAAATTCCAGAAGATGCATTAAAAACAACCAGCACGTCTGATTTATTGGATCTATGTCTAACTTATCCTTTATTGCTCGATATTTATGCGTTCAACGAAATGTCTGATAGATTCAATGCTTATTACTCTAATTTTAATGGAATAAGGGAATTTATGACACGTACGGATGCGGTAGAAGCGCTACGAGAACGGTATCAAGAAGAGCTTGGGCAACAAGAATCTTTATTGAATAATGCGGTTGTTACTTTGATAGAAAAAGGAGATTACGTCTTTAGAGTTTCCGCTATAGAGATGTTTTTAGGATGCCCCCAATTGCAATCTAACTTATCATCGTCAACCCAAAAAGAGATCGTTAAAAACTTATTAACCGGCTACGAAAAAAAGCATGAGTCCTTATCCGTGTTTACAGGATTGGGGTTCCATGCGAATGTGTATGCGAGGGCAAATATCGTGAATAAGCTAGATCCTACCCTTCTTCTTAAAGCAAAGAACAAAAATATCACTCGTTTACTTAAAGGAGTAAATGACGATGCGGGTTCCGTAGAGGAGTTAGATCAGATATCATACTCACTAATAAAAGAATAAGTCATGAAGAAATATATCATATTACTTGCCTTATTCAGTGTTCTATCTTGTGACGACGACAATAACCGGACGGAACCTGTATATGACCCAGACTGTGTCGCATGTGGAGTGGCTAGCCCTCAAGATAATTTGGATTGGCTAATGTCAAAGATCGCAGCGTTTGAAAAAGAAGAAAGCGCCTCAGAACGTATGTTCGAAGTGTACGTATACGTATATGAAGGACAGGAACTGATTCTGTTCTCATTTGATTTGAAATCATTGGCAAGTCCTCAAGAAGTATATGATTGCCAAGGGAACAAAATCGAGGTGAGTGACAAGATGTATCTTGAGTTGAACAAGAAAACGAATGACTGGATTTGTATTTACAAGAGCCAAGATCATTTTTAATAAGGATTAACTAATCAAACAAGAAAAATATCATGAAGAAATATATATATCCATTTTTATATTGAGCTTAATAAGTTTTAATATCGCACAGGCTAATAAGAAAGCCGACGTAAAGACTCCTAATGGCTCCCCGGTAATCGCATGGATTTATGATGAGACATCCGATGCGCAAAGAGAGTCAATGGATAACTACTGCCGTCAGAAGCATCCCAACGCAATCATGATCAAGAACGGTAAATATAGTGCGACAAGAACTTATGAAAGTGATTAGTTATTCACTTGGGAAGCCTTGCGCAAGAGAGTTGAGTGATTAATTAACTATCTATCAAATAGCGATTTATATAACAGCAGCTATCTCATGATATCATCTGTAGGCCGACTTTGATATTTCTGTAGGTCGACTTGCCTTAGGCGGCCTGCTGAAATTTAGAAGAGCCGAAAGGTCGCCCTAATGATCATCGAGCGAGCCGCTTTCAAGGCTTCTTCAGACCTTTCTCCTCGGCTTCCTCCACCGCATATTCGAGCGTGTTTCGCCAATCGCGATAAATCTTCAAGTTCTCGTCGTATTCGGCACGTTCCTAAGGAGTCATGGCCTGTAGGTTGGCCACATCCGTACGCCATGAGGGGAACCCGGGCAACTTGAAGTTGAGCAAATATATACCATACACCGGAAGCAACCCATACTTCCAGTCAGATCCTTTGAGTTAACCGTAAAATTTGCGATTGAATAAAGACTTTTAACCGCAAAGACGGATTAAAAAACGATTATTACTTGCGATTGTAAAGGAATTCAGCTAATATCGCGAATACTTTAAATCAATAGTAATACCATGACAACTCGAAGAGATTTTCTCCGGCAGACCGCTTTGCTCGGTGCCGGACTTACCATCAGTCCTTTTTTCATTAAAGCCGGGAGTGCCGGTGTGGGCGCAAACGACAAGATAGGCATCGGGCTTATCGGATGTAACGGCATGGGATTCGAAGACCTAAAAGCGTTCCTTCGTAATCCGGAAGTAGAGTGTATCGCCTTGTCGGATATCGACGAGAGCGTATTGAATAACCGGGCGGCTGAAACCGAGAAGATCACCGGAAAGAAGGTAAAACACCTGTATAAAGATTGGCGTAGACTAATAGACAATAAGGATATAGACGTAGTGATCGTAGGTACACCCGATCATTGGCACTGTCTGCAAATGGTATCCGCTTGCCAAGTGGGAAAAGACGTATATTGTGAGAAACCGCTAGGCAACAGCATCGAGGAATGTAATATAATGGTACGTGCGGCCCAGAAATACAATCGGGTTGTACAAGTGGGACAATGGCAACGAAGCGATCCGCATTGGCAAGATGCCATGGCGTTCGTACATGGAGGACAGCTAGGGAAGATCCGTACGGTACGTGTCTTCTCTTATCAGGGTTGGTGCCCTTCCATCCCCGTAAAGCCGGATGAGGCGGTTCCTGCCGGTGTTGATTATGATATGTGGCTAGGGCCGGCACCACGACGCCCATTCAACCGGAACCGTTTTCATTTCACGTTCCGTTGGTTTTGGGATTATGCGGGAGGTTTGATGACTGACTGGGGTGTTCACCTGTTAGACTACGCATTATATGGCATGAACGTTACCGCACCGGAATCCATCATGGCATCCGGAGGTAAGTTCGGTTATCCGGATGACGCTTGCGAGACCCCGGACTTATTGCAAACCATCTATACATTCAAGGATTTCACCGTGATGTGGGATCATGCGATCGGTATCGACGATGGCGCTTACGGACGCAATCACGGTTTGGGATTTGTAGGCGAGAACGGTACATTGGTGATCGACCGTAGCGGCTGGGAAGTGATACCGGAGAAAGTGAACGGACAGGCACGTATGGAGGCGGTACCTTTAAAGAACTCATACGGCGAAGGGGGACTGAACTTACACGTAAAGAATCATCTGGAATGTATCAAGAGTCGGAATCGTAATTGCAACGCAAGTGTAGAGATCGGAGCACATATCGCCAAGTTCTCCCAATTAGGGAATATAGCCTATCGCACGGGTAAGAAATTATCTTGGGACGGAAAGAGTTTCCATGATACGGAGGCGGATAAACTATTATGCAAGGAATACAGGGCACCGTGGGAATTACCGAAAATATAAGGATCTAGTTGTAGAGACGGGGCGTGCCCCGTCTCTACAACTGGGTATTTATTGATGCTCCGGTCTCAAAAGATCGTTCACCGTCTTCACGGGGTTGAATGTCTCGATAGGAACTTCTACGAATACCGTGTTCCAGTCGCTCATGGCACCGTTCCACAAGCCCGGCAATTCCAGCGCTTTCAATTCGCGACCATCCTTGCTCTTATAAGAGATGAAGCCCGTATTCTTATCCACGTAATCCGGCAAGTTGTATTTCTCTCCCTTATAATTCTTAACGGCGCAAACCAAATCCACGGGATTAAAGTGAGTACCCTTCTCAAACATCGCCTTCTTAGCCGGATCGCTCATATCGATCTGGGAGCTTTCAAGCACCTGCAAGGAAACCGTACCATCCGGATTCTCCGCCAAGAACGGACCGCCACCCGGCTCGCCCACATTCTTCACCATACCGCATACACGCAACGGGCGAAGCAGTTTGCTCTTGATATACAGGATTAACTCGGCGTCTTCCAGTAATTTCGTATCCGGGTTCTTGATACATAAGTCATCCTGCAAGAAATGGATCATCTCCTCTACCTCGGCATGGGTATATTTGCCGGTCTCGATCTGTTCCAGATATCTGAAGGCTTTCTCCTGCAATGTTACCAAGACACCGGCGATCACCTTCTTGTAGATAACCGTAGAGCATTTGAAGCTATCCGGAACCACGTTATCTATATTCTTGATAAATACCACGTCGGCATCCACATCGTTCAAATTCTCGATCAAGGCACCGTGTCCACCCGGACGGAACAACAGCTTATCATTCTTATCGCGGAACGGCGTGTTATCCATAGCGGCCGCTACCGTATCGGTACTCGGTTTCTGGATACTGAAAGAGACATCGTATTTCACAGAGAACTTCTCCTCGTACTCGCCAGATTTATCGGCAACCAATTGCTCGAATAAAGCCTGATGCTCCGGAGATACCGTGAAATGGATATTCACCTCGCCGGCGTTATTCTTGGCGTACATGGCGCCTTCGGCCAGATGTTCCTCCATCGCCGTACGAACCGTATCGGCATATTTATGGAAAAGCAACAAGCCTTTCGGTAGTTGTCCGTAATTCAAGCCTTTCGGCTCCAATAAATTGGATACCACCTCCTTGTACTCGCCCAAGGCTACCAACGCAGGAATATCTTTCCCTGTATTCTCCACGCACTTCTTGTCCAAAGCCTTATAGAAAGCGAATTTCTCGATCTCGCTAAAGAATTTCTTCTCGAAAGCGTTCATCGGTTCCTTATAATCCGCCGAAAGGAACTCGTACAGATTCTTAAACATACGGCTAGCGGCGCCGGAGGCAGGTACGAATTTTACGATTTTCTTGTTTTTAGCCAGATAAGCGTCCCAAGCATCCATATAAGAAGCCTGTTCCTCTTTAGATATTACCATAATACCTTTTTCTACCGAAGCGGAGGCCGCTATCTCAAGGAAAGGGAAACCTTTTACGAAGCAAGCGAGTTGCTCTTCAATCTGTTTTTCGCTGATTCCTTTGGCTTTCAGCTGTTCTAAATCGTTCGCGTTTAACATAGTATAGTATTTAATGTGAATAATCTCATCAGTAACGCCACAGGGCACTTATGCGCTATGTGTATCGCAAATGTATAAAATAACCGCAAGATACGTGTTGAAATTCCATAGAAAAAAGTATTTTTACAGCATGTTTTGCGGTTAGTCCTCAACCGGGCAATAAAAATGATATAACTATGGATACAATTGGATTCTTTACGTCTGAGGAAAAGAAGCTGTTCTTCTCCAAATACAGGCTCCTGTTACGAAACCTTTACTCTTTCCTCGAGAGGGAAGATATCCGGAAGATGAAGGAGCTGATGAAGCGGGTTGTCGCCCTCGATTGCTACGGCAGGGATAAGAATGGTATCAACGGTTTATTGCGAAATATCGACACGGCCTTGATCGCCACCTTGGAGATTGGCTTGAAACGTACCTCGGTCATCGCCCTCCTATTATACCGCCCGGTATTGAAGAAGGCGATCACGATAGAGGAAGTGGAGCAAAAATTCGGGGCGGACGTGACCTTGATCATCCGTCGCCTCTTGAAGACCTCCGACCTGTATGCCCGGAACACCGCCGTCAACTCGGAGAATTTCCATCATTTGCTTTTCTCGTTTGCCGAGGACGTACGTGTGATCTTGCTTATGATCGCCGACCGCCTCTGCCTCATGCGTATGGGAAAACAGATGCAAGAGGATGATCGTATCCGGCTGGCTACCGAGGCCTCTTATTTGTACGCTCCCCTCGCCCACCGACTGGGTTTATATACGATCAAGAGCGAGCTGGAAGACCTTTCCTTGAAATATACGGACAGGAAACAGTATGACTTCATCAAACGGAAACTGAATGAGACGAAACGCTCCCGCGACGCTTATATCGCCGAGTTCATCGCCCCGATCAAGCGGAAGCTGGCAGCGGCAGGATTCAAGTTCGATATCAAGGGACGTACCAAATCCATACATTCCATTAATAACAAGCTGAAAAAGCAGCAGGTGGAGTTCGAGGGTATCTACGATCTTTTCGCTATCCGGATCGTATTGGATACGCCGCTGGAGAAGGAACGCTCGGAATGCTGGCAAGTCTACTCCATCGTCACCGATATGTACCAGCCCAACCCGAAGCGTATGAAGGACTGGATCTCTATCCCGAAGAGCAATGGTTACGAGAGCTTGCACATCACGGTTATGGGGCCGCAAAACAAATGGGTAGAGGTGCAGATCCGTACGAGGCGAATGGATGAGATCGCCGAGCGAGGCCTAGCGGCGCATTGGAAATACAAGGGCGTGAAAGCGGAGAGCGGGCTAGACGAGTTCTTGAATACCGTACGTGCCGCCTTGGAGGCCAAGGAGAATAATCCGCTCGACTTGATGCAGGATTTCAAGATGGATCTATATAAGGATGAGATCTACGTCTTCACGCCTACCGGCGAGCTTATCAAGCTGGCCAAGGGAGCGACGGTCCTCGATTTCGCCTTTGCCATCCACACGAAGCTAGGAAGCAAATGCGTGTCGGCGAAAGTGAACGGTAAGAACGTTCCGATCAAATACACCTTGAACAACGGCGATAGCGTATCCGTGATCACGTCGCCGGCGCAAAGCCCGAAGCGGGATTGGCTGAACTTCGTCGTCACCTCCAAGGCCCGTGTGAAGATCAAGCAGGCCTTGAAGGAGGAGACCGTGAAGGCCGTGGAATTCGCCAAGGAGATGTTGCAGCGCCGCTTCAAGAACCGGAAGATCGACATGGACGAGCCAACCATGATGCGCTATATCAAGAAGAAAGGATTCAAGACCGTCACGGACTTCTACATCGAGATCGCCGAGGAACGCCTCGATCCCAACCAAGTAATCGACGAATATCTGGAGGCTTTCCGCAAGGAGACGGAGACGAACGAGCGTACCGAGGTGCGTAGCGCGGAGGAATTCGTGACCACGACTCCGGTGGAGGAGATATCGACGAACAAGGATGTCTTGGTGATCGACAAGAACCTGACGGGTATCGAATATAAACTCGCCAAATGCTGCAACCCGATTTATGGCGACGAGGTTTTCGGTTTCGTCTCCACGCAAGGTATCAAGATCCACCGTATGGATTGCCCGAACGCCCAAGAGATGTTCAGCCGCTTCGGGTACCGGATCATCCGCGCGAAATGGAGCGGCAAGGGAGACAATGGCTATACGGTTACGCTGCGGGTGATCGGACGGGACGATATAGCGATCGTCACCAACATCACCTCCGTGATCGGAAAGGAATCGAACGTCACGCTTCGCTCCTTAAACATCAACTCGGTAGACGGATTATTCCAAGGGAACTTTACCGTATTGGTAAGAGATACGACCGCGTTAAACTTGCTGACGAAAAAGATCAAGGCGGTAAACGGCGTGAAAGCGGTAGAGCGATTAAATTCTTAGACAGTGTACTGTGCACGAAGTACCGTAGTACTCTGTACGAAGTACTACAGTACCCTCTAGGAAGTACCGCAGTACTTCGTACAGGGGACTGGGCCAACTGTAAGACTGGGTCTTGGACTATACCCGGATCACAGAATCGGCTTCAGCCCCATCTTCTCCGCACGTTGTATTAGGAACTGCCGGGCCGCCTCATACTCGTTCGGGATCACGCCGTCGAGGATGGCGTTCTTGATCGCCTCTTTCAGCACGCCGACAGGCTTGGAGGGAGCCAAGCCAAACGTCTCCATGATCTCCTCGCCGGATACCGGAGGCTGGAAGTTACGGACACGGTCTTTTTCCTCTATATCGGCCAGCTTCTCGCGCACCTTACGGAAATTGTTCAAGAAACGGCGAACCTTCTCCGGGTTCTTGCTCGTGATATCGGCCTCGCACAGTTTCATCAAATCGTCGATATCATCTCCCGCGTCAAACAGCAGACGGCGGATCGCCGAATCCGTCACCTCATCGTCCGACAAGGCGATCGGACGCATATGCAGGCTTACCATCTTCTGCACGTACTTCATCTTCTCGTTCATCGGGAGTTTCATCTTCCTGAAAATACCGGGGATCATCCGCTCGCCGATAAAATTATGATTATGGAACGTCCATCCCAAGCGAGGGTCGAAACGCTTCGTGGCAGGCTTGGCGATATCGTGGAAGAGGGCGCTCCAACGCAGCCATAGATTATCGGAAGTCTTGCTCAAACGATCCAGCACCATCAAGGTATGGGCGAAATTATCCTTATGCCCGATCCCCTCCTTGGTCTCCACGCCCTTCAAGGCGCAAAGCTCGGGGAAAATCAATGGCAACAGTCCGCATTTATCCAGCAAGTCGAAACCGATAGAGGGCTTTGGCGAGAGGACGATCTTGTTCAACTCATCCACGATACGCTCCTTGGAGATGATGGAGATACGCTCCCGGTTACGGATGATGGCGTCGAAGGTATCGGGATCGATAAAGAAACCTAATTGAGTGGCGAAACGAACCGCGCGCATCATCCGGAGCGGATCATCGCTGAAAGTAACATCCGGGTCTAAAGGCGTACGGATCGTAAGCTCGTCCATATCCTCCAACCCTCCGAAAGGATCGACCAATTCTCCGTAACGCTCCTTATTCAGGCAAAGGGCTAAGGCGTTGATCGTGAAATCGCGGCGGTTCTGGTCATCCTCCAAGGTGCCGTCTTCTACGACTGGCTTACGGCTGTCATGGCTGTAGGATTCTTTCCTTGCCCCCACGAATTCCAGCTCCAGATCGCCGGCTTTCACCTGCGCCGTCCCGAAATTCTTGAAGACGGAAAGATAAGCGCCACGCCCGATCTTCTTGGCCACTCGTTTGGCCAACTCGATACCGCTGCCAACCGCTACCACGTCTATATCCTTGGATGGGCGGTTCAAGAAAATATCCCGCACATATCCGCCTATTACATATACCTCAACACCTAGCTCTTCCGCCGCCTCCGATATCAAATGGAAAGGCTTCGCGGATATATGATTTACTATCTCTTCCTCGTTTATATACATATTTATGTATTCCAAATCCAATAAAGAGCGCAAAGATAATCAAATTTCATGTACTTTTGCGGTATCAAATACATTGAACGAGAAAGATATGAAAAAGTTAGCGATCTGTATAACGCTCATTGCCGCCATTTTAACGGGCTGTAACGGAGATGAGAAAGCAGCTCAGGCCCGTTTGGACAAGGCCCGGGCCATGTACGAGAATAACGAGTTTTTCGGGGCGAAGAACGAGATAGACAGTATCCGGGCACTCTATCCCAAGGAAGTAAAGGTACTGAAGCAGGGATTAACGCTTATGCGCCAAGTAGAAGTAAAGGAGGCGGAGCGCAATATCGCTTTCTGCGACAGCTTACTCCCGATCAAGCTGGAGGAAGTAGAGGGATTGAAGAATGGCTTCGCTTTCGAGAAGGATTCCGTTTACGAGGAAATCGGCAATTATATCTGGAAACAGCAGACGATCGAGCGCAACGTGCAACGTTGTTACGTACGTTGCGGCGTGAACGAGGAGGGCGAGATGTATCTGGCCAGCGTATATTACGGCGGACGCCCCATCGAGCATACGGGAATCAAGCTGAGCCTGAAAGACGGCCAATTCGCCGAGACCGCTTCCATCCCGTACGACGGCGGACTGAATTACCGCTTCAAGGATATGGGAAGCACCACGGAGGTAGTGACCTACAAGGGGGAGCACTGCGTCGATGCCGTCAAGTTCATCTACGATAACGAGAAAGAGCGGATCAAGGTGGAATACACGGGAGGCAAGCCTTACATTATATATATGGCGGACGCCGACAAGAAAGCGATCGTCAACACCTTCAACCTCGCCACCGTATTAAGCGATATCAAGAGCATGAACACCTTGAAAGAGAAATCAGAGAAGAAGATCGCTTATCTAAAGAATAAACTGGAGGAGTAGAATCCCTCCATACAAATGGCCTACCTATAAACAAAGCACCGGGACCCCTACCATACAGTAGGAATCCCGGTGTTAGTATACAAACTGATATCCACTATCAGTTATTCATCATTTAACGACTACCTTCTGAGCGGTCTCGCCATCAACAGAAACTACCACGATGCCTTTCGATGCCGGCATCACGAAGTTATCTGAAGAAGCGATAGCGGAAGCGGTGGTCTGACCTAAGATGTTAGACAATGTAACCGTCTTGCCTGCCGCGTTCAAGACCGTAACGCTAGCCTCGCCAGCGATTACCGTGAAGCTGGCAACCTCTTCCAATTGTTCGTTGGAAACCGGAGTCGGAGCATTCTCGATCGTGAACGGAACGCCAACATTAGACATTACCACAACATTGTTTACCACACCTACATAAGGAGTCTTCAACTCGCCCGCGGCCACGGTGCGATTCAGCTCTTTCTGGTTCTCCAATAAGTAACCACCATCCTGAGTTGTCTTGAAGGCGAACAAAGCATTGTTATCCAAAGACGGAACGATATTCGCTTTATCGCTGAAGCCTACACGATAGTAAGTAGCGCCATTGCTAACGAATGTCTCGTTAGAATCCCGCAAGGATACCATATAGTAGCGAGGAGAAACAGCTTTGGTAGTTGTCTCCGGCGTATAGATCGATGTCGTGATGAAATACAACGGTTTACCAGCGATCACGGTATCGGCTTCTTGAACCCACAAAGAGAAGTTGTCAGTCTCATAAGTTGACTTCAAGATATCTTGGCCTTCGTTCTTCACTTCGGCGAAGAAATTCAGCGGATTCATCGTCAAGAACTTGCCATTCGTACCGAAACGTTTGTGAGAATCGTCGATAGAAGCGTACTCCGGAGCCTCTACAGCGACAAAGTCGAAGTAGTTAACCTTATCGGAAAGGATCAGGTTCGCCGTATTCACGTTCATAAAGACATATTGAGTGGTCGCACCTACCCTTGTAGCCATCTGGTATTTGCCACCGGTCGTAGCCGTATTGAATACGAATTCCAACGGAGCGGTATAATCAGATAATTTCAACGGTCCGCCATTCTCGCTGGCAACCAAATCATTGCTGAAACGTTCTTTCAACATATAAGTCGCATGATACAAGGTATCACCTAAAGCACGGGCACCTAAACCATCCGTTACATTCTGTACGGAATCTTGGCTAACCACGATACGAAGAGCGGCTGCGTTCGCTGCGTCACCGGATTTAATCATCAATACGGAATCTGAAGTAAACGCATACAGATCGTCTACGCCCGGAGTACCGGAGATCAAGTTCAATACATAACCATTATCGGCGAGTTCCTCCGCAGAGAAGTGACGAGTACCCAAGAATTTATCCTTTAAATCCACATTCGCTTGATATTCCACCGTAATAGAATCGGTGCTACCCCCAAATGTATAGGTATTGGCCATACCTTGAACGGCGAAGATCTCCTCGTTAGAAATAATAGTCGTATTCGTATTACGGTCTACAACCGAATACATTCCGTTGTTTTCCTTGATATACCATTGTCCCTTCGGTTGATAAATAGAAGGTTTAAAACCTGCCGCGGTTACCAACTTATCGGAAGCGGCACTCTTATCGTAAGCGACAGCGTATTGTCCGCCCTTATCGCCCTTGCTCGCGCTCTTCAAGAAGTATACGCCTGTACCTGTAGCGATCGTAGAAGGAGTTCCCTTCGTTACGGTAATAACAGGAGCGGCTCCTTGAGCAGGTTGAGTAGAGCCGGACTGCAAGTCAGATACGGTCAAGGCTTTCGTCTCGATCACGCTGGCATATACGACACGTACGTTCGGAACGGAGGTCATCGGACTTGCGTTCACGGTCGGAGCGGCAGCGGCATACATAGCCAAAGCATCGTTCTTCAAGTTGATCGTGAAATAGAATTTCTGGAAATCAGCGTTACCCAGTGTATGCAAGCCACTAGCGTCATAGGTGGAGTCAGCCGTAAACTTAGCCCCATATACACCGGTAGCACCGGCGATCACATTCTTCAATGTATCGACACCTAAGTATTTTGCTTTACCATCACTAAATACTTGGTCACCTTGGATTTGCAAGGTCACATATTTAGCGTTCGCAATAGCGCCTGTAGCGGGAGCCGCCGTATTCTTCGCTATCAAGTTCTTACCCTCGAAGATATTTCCTTGATAATTTCCTCCAAACGTCAATTGAAAGACTTGGAAACCATCCCCCAGCTCACTTGCGCTCAAATACATAGCGTCGCTAGGAGCCTCTACGGTAAATTTCGTAGAAGAGGCAGAAGAACCTAAGCTCAAGTCTGTCCCAGCTACATCCAACGCCAAGATTTGATTGTTTCCGTAATAAGCCTGAATAGCGCTACCACCGGCAGCGTCAGAGAATGTCCACTGATTCACGCCCGATGTGATAACAGGCTTTGCCGTAGATGAAGCCGCAAACGACAAAACGGCCTGTGTCTTCTTGTTCTTGAATTGATACACAGGACCAGCAGGAGTCGTGCCCGCATTCGTGATTTGCCACAAGGCAGAATCAATAGCGGCTTTGGTAGCGTCTGACGCCAAAGTTTTAACAATTACTGAGTCGGCTTTCTCACCACTTAAAGACAAAACGGAAGAACCTGTCTTTAAATAATAATAGTTACCGGCTTTCCACTGAGCCTCCGGAACGGTCGTACTCGACTGAGCATTAGCCGAGAATACGCCCGCAACCATCAGGGCCGCAGCAATAAGAGTACATTTTTTGTCCATAATCAAATAGATTTTATTTATTAATCACAGTCTAAACAGGGGTTGTTTAGAAAAGGTTTTGAGGGCGTATGAGATTAACAATCGATTTAGCGTCTTATAACAAAAATCGTCCTATTCTCACGAACAGGACGACTATACTACTAAAAATGTAAACAGTGTATTTATATAGTAATATCATGAAACTATATATTTTGGAGAAAAACCGCTCCACCTTCACAGGCAAAACGGCTGGAAATCTAATCTACTCAATAAATATCTTCACAGGCTTACTCGAAATAAGCATGTTCTTTTACGACATGACCTCTGTCATCGAAATAAACCTTATATATCTTACCATTTCTGGAAAGTAATACTACCTTATACTTCACAAACGTGCTATTGTTTGACACCTCAACTGATTTCACCATACATCCCTCATAGGAAGTATTTACCGCATCACGCAATACTTGGGGCATATCAGTTACCTCGATCGGATAAAATTTATCCTGTGCCACTGTTTCCTTAGCGCTACCGGCCATCCCGGCTTGCGCTTCTACATCAGGGGCAATAAATAAGCCACATAAAGCGACAATAACCCCGTAAACAATCTTTTTCATACCTTAAAAACCTAAATACCTAAACCTTTTTTCTCTTACATCATAAATTCGCAGTATAGGGTGCAATCTCCGTGCCAAAACTCACCCTAAAAAACGACAAGAGAATAACAAGTTGTAAATCCGACAATTAACCAAAAGCGAAGAATCAATCATTCGGTTGCCAAAGTGTGGAACAAACCGTGGAATGTGGAAAATTTCCCCACGAGAGTGTGGAATCTCTACACACTACTATAAAAAACGAGGCCCACCCTTAATCTATATAAGGATGAGCCTTAAATCATTCTACTTAAATATAATCAAATAAAAATACTAAAGTAATAAAATAAAGTTCCGTAATATCATATACACTCTGTGTCTAATCTCTAATTTGCGATTCACAAAGATAAATCTTTTTGTTCAACCATCTATAAAATAACCGCTCATCTAACGAAACTCAAAGATTTTTGAACAAAAAGATTCCTTTTAAGGACAAGTCATAGATTATCACGAACTTCAATCCTTCGCTTGGTGTACGGTAAGTTGCGGGAATGGGAAACCGATACCTACCTCATTGAAGGTCGCGTAGATATTCTTGTTAATATCGAAATACACGCCCCAATAGTCGGAACTGTTTACCCAAACACGTACTACCACGTTTACGCTGCTGTCCGCCAAGGCTGTCAAGGCGATAAACGGAGCGGCCGGCTCGGACAAGATGCGGGAATCCTTCGCCAATACAGACTCTATCACTTGCTTTACTTTCTCATAATCGCTGCCGTATTCCACGCCAAAAGTCCAGTCTACACGGCGAGTCGTCTGGTTACTGAAATTAGTCACAACGCCACTGCTCAAAGAGCCGTTCGGTATATAAATGACCTTATTATCAACCGTACCTAATACGGTATGGAACATCTGGACCTCTTTCACGGTACCGCCAACGCCCTGCGCCTCAATATAATCACCCACCTTATAAGGCTTGAAAAGAAGGATGATCAATCCACCGGCAAAGTTTGACAGGTTACCGCTCAATGCCATACCGACAGCGACACCGGCGGAAGCCAACAAGGCGGCAAACGACGTAGTTTGAACGCCTAACGCCCCTACGACTGAAATAATCAATAAAATGGTTAAACTGACATTCACCAAACTACCCACAAAAGTCTTGACAGAAGGATCGATATCCCGTTTGCTCAATATCTTCCGAACCAGTTTATTTAGTAAGTTTATAACCAATCGTCCCACCAAAAAGACAATAAGGGCTTTAATAATCGTAAAACCCAATTGGGAGCCATGCTCAACCAAGGATCTGATAGCTTCCTCTAATTTAGAACTCGCTTCTACAGCTGCTAATAATACCATATCTCTTCTATTTTAGTTAATCTATTAATTATATAACAATCTGATCTTCCAAAAATATTATGAAATGTAGCAAAGGTATAAAGTTTTTTTAATCTGGTAAAACCATGAAATAATTACGTAGCTTTGCATCAATCAAATAACACGTTAAATACGACAGCATGAAAATCCTTGCGATACTCGCCGCCCTTTTCCTTTCAATAGGCTATGGCCACGCTCAGACATACGAGAAGTTTGTCGAGAAAAGTTTTGACTTCTTGGACAAGAACGACTTAGTCTCCGCCGAAGAGAGCCTACGAGCCGCCATGCGCCTTGAACCGGGCAACCCCAATAACTATGCCTTGCTCATGAATCTCGGGACGATACAGCGTAGACAAGGGAAACTGGAAGATGCCCTTCTCTCCTATACCGCCGCCCTAAGCCGCCATCCGAATAATGAGGCCATACTGGAAAATCGTGCCGGCTTATATACGGAAATGGGTGAGATCGAAAAAGCGACGAACGATTACAATGCCCTGTTAATCTTGAACCCCCATCATCAAGAGGCGTTATATTGCAGGGCAATGCTTCATTTACAACATAAGAACTATCTTTTGGCCGAGCAGGATTTCGATAAGATACTGGAAGTAAACGAGAAATCCGTGAAAGGACGTCTGGGACATGCGATTCTCGAGAAGCTACGGGGGAATTACGATGAGAGCGAACGCATCTTTAATTACTTGATCAACGAGATGCCCCGCGAATGGATCTTATACGAGGGCCGTGCCGATCTATACTTCATGATGGGCAAGAACGCCCGGGCTATGGCTGATATCAATCGCGTTTTCGTGGAAAGTACCCCGACAGCCGCTTTATATGTATTGCGAGGCAAAGTAAAACTCGCCCAATATGAGAAGGCATCGGCCGCCTTAGACTTCAAGAAAGCTGAGGATATGGGATATGATAAAACGACTATCGACGAGTTGATGAAGATGGCTCGTTAAGGCTGTTTTTATACGTATAGTGGCATCGGCTCATGCGAGTAGTGACGTAGGCCAATGCCACTACTTGCGTGAGCCGATGCCACTATACATGTGAGCCTGCGCCACTACTGGTGCGAAATCGGCCTATTTATACTACTTTTCCGTGATATAATTGACAATCCAACTACCCACTTCTTTCGTTCCATATTTCGCTCCACCTTCCACTTGGATTTCCGGCGTACGGACATTCGCGTCGAGGGAAGCGTCTACGGCTTCACGGATCAAGGCTCCCTCTTCTTTGAGGTCGAAATACTCGAATAACATCGCTACTGAAAGAATTTGCGCCAAGGGGTTCGCGATATTCAGCCCTTTCGCCTGCGGCCAAGAGCCATGAATCGGCTCGAAAACCGGTGTGCTCTCTCCGGTAGAAGCGGAAGGCAGCAAGCCCATAGAGCCGCTGATGCAAGAACCCTCGTCCGTCAAGATATCACCAAACGTATTCTCGGTTACCATTACATCGAAGAATTTCGGCTCTTGGATCATACGCATAGCGGCGTTGTCCACATACATATAGTCTGTCGTTACTTCCGGATAGCTAGGAGCCATCTCTTGAGCGATCTGGCGCCATAGACGGGAAGAGGCAAGTACGTTCGCCTTGTCAACAACCGTCAGGTGCTTATTCCGTTTCATCGCATACTCGAAGCCCACTTTCAAGATACGCTCGATTTCCGGGCGGGTATACATATTCGTATCGTATGCCTTATCGTTGTCTTGATATTTCTCACCGAAATACATACCACCGGTCAACTCACGGATACATAAGAAATCCGCGCCATCCACCAATTCGGCACGCAACGGCGATTTATGCAATAAGCATTTGAAGGTCTGCACCGGACGGATATTAGCGAACAGGCCCAACTTCTTACGCATCGCCAAAAGACCTTGCTCCGGGCGTACTTTCGCTGTCGGGTCATTATCAAACTTAGGATCGCCCACGGCCGAGAAAAGAACAGCGTCGGCATCCTTACAAATCCGATAGGTCTCCTCCGGGAAAGGATCACCTACCTTATCGATCGCGTCAGCGCCACAAAGGGCATACTCATAGTGAACCTCATGTCCAAATTTCTCACAAACGGCACTCATTACTTCCACGCCTTGCACGGAAATCTCTGGTCCGATCCCGTCTCCGGGAAGTACTGCTATATTCAGTTTCATCGTAAATGTTTGTTATTATTCTCTGTTAAAATGTACATACTTAGGCTCCGTGGGGAAATACGTGTCATCATCCCACAGGGTACTTGTAATCATCAAGTCGGCGCTATAACGGTTACAAGCGATAGGTACGTTATGAACACGGCACTGGCGAAGCAACATCTGGATGTCGGCCTCGTGCGGTTGCGGATTCAAGTCGTCTATCAAAAAGACCGCCAAATCGATCTCCTTACGGACAACCATAGCGGCAATCTCAGCATCGCCTCCCATCGGACCGGAATGCATGCAAGCAATATCTGCGTTCACCCCTTTTTCCTCGAGAGCTTTACGAACCAAATTTCCGGTCGTACCCGTACAAACAATATGGTGGTGAGACAAGAACTCAGCGTTATGTACCGCCCATTCTACCATTTCCGCCTTACGATTGTCGTGCGCTACAAGCGCAATAGTCAACTTTTTCATACCCTTTACCTTTTTAATTATTAATCCTCTATCTTGTTCAGCATCTTCAATGTCGCCTTGATCGCCGCCTCGGTCTGGTCAGCGTCCAGGCCACGAGTCTTGAAATCGACCCCGGCATAATTCCAGCTGATAACCGTCTGCACGAACGCATCCGTACGTCCTCCCGGCGGGATGGATACCGAATAGTTCGTCAACATCGGGAACGGGCGGTTCAAACGGGAATAAATCCGGCGTAGGGCACGAACGAAAGCGTCGTATTGGCCATCACCGGAAGCCGATTCCTCGTAAGCCTCGCCATTGATCTCGATCTTCAAGGTAGCCACCGGTTTCAGCCCTTGGGCCAAGGATAAGGAATAGTTCAAGATCCGTATTTTCTGATCCTCCAGCGCATTATCATGATGAAGCACATCGCTGATAATATAAGGAAGATCCTCCGGGGTAACCATTTCTTTCTTATCCCCTAACTCAATGATCCGTTCCGTAACCTTACGCATCGAGCCCTCATCCATGTCGATACCGAGCGCTTCCAGATTCTTGCGGATATTCGCTTTTCCGGAGGTCTTGCCCAAGGCGTACTCGCGAACCCGTCCGAAACGTTCAGGAAGCAAGTCGTTGCAATACAAGTTATTCTTGCTATCACCGTCTGCGTGAACACCGGCGCACTGCGTAAACACATGCTCTCCGATGATCGGCTTATTGGGCGGGATATGCACCCCGGAGTAGGTCTCAACCAAACGGCTAGCCTTGTTTATCTTTTCCTCCCTCAAGCTCGTCTCCTCTCCCAACTGGTCCTTGATAACGGCAAGTACGCTACTCAAAGGAGCGTTACCCGCACGCTCTCCCAAACCGTTCACGGTCGTATGGATTCCCTTGATACCCGCACGGATGGCGGAATATACATTCGCGACGGCAAGATCATAGTCGTTATGCGCATGGAAGTCAAACCGTAAATCCGGGTAACGGTCCACCATCATCTTGCAATACTCGTAGGTATTTCCGGGATTCAAGACTCCCAAGGTATCCGGGAGCATGAAACGGCAGATCGGAAGTCCTTTCAACGCATCGATTACCAAGAATACGTAATCTGGGGAATGCTTAATACCGTTCGACCAGTCCTCCAAATAGATATTCACGTCGATCTTCCGTTTCGCCGCTTCCAATACGACCGTACGAATATCGTCAACGTGTTGCTCGGGAGTCTTTCGAAGCTGTTCGGTGACATGCTTATAAGAGCCCTTGCAAAGCAAGTTCACGACACGGCAACCTGCGGATTCAATCCAGTCGAGAGAGACCGTACCATCCACGAAACCCAAGACCTCCAATTTGTCTAGGTTTCCGGAACGGGCGGCCCAAGCGGCTACACGCTTCACGGCCTCAAACTCTCCGTCCGACACACGGGCGGAGGCGATCTCCACCCGGTTCACGCCTAAGTCGCTCAGCAGCACTTGCGCTATACTAAGCTTCTCGTGAGCGGCGAAGGAGACGCCCGAAGTTTGCTCCCCATCTCTGAGGGTTGTATCCATTATTTCTATCATAATCAGCGTGCTGCCTCGAAGGCTTCTATCTTTGATTTATTTGCCAGTAAATAGTCGATATCGTCCAATCCGTTGATCAGGCAATCCTTTTTATAGGCGTTGATCTCGAAATGCTCGCTTTTACCCGTGGCCTTGTTCGTGATCGTTTGCTCCGGTAGATTTACCTCGACCTCCGTTTTCGGGTCCTTGTAAATCGAATCGAACAATTCAGCGAGGAACTCTTCAGTCACAACAACCGGCAGCACGAAGTTGTTCAACTCGTTGTTTTTATGGATATCGGCGAAGAAACTGGAGACCACGACACGGAAACCGTAATCGGCGATCGCCCAAGCCGCATGCTCACGGCTGGAACCGGAACCGAAGTTCTTTCCCGCTACCAATATCTTTCCGCTATACGTAGGATCGTTCAAGACGAACGATTCGATCTTATTACCTTCCTTATCATATCGCCAATCCCGGAATAAGTTCTCGCCGAACCCTTCCTTGGTAGTCGCTTTCAGAAAGCGGGCTGGGATAATCTGGTCGGTATCCACGTTCTCTAAAGGAAGAGGCACGCAAGTGCTTGTGATTATATTGAATTTTGTTTTCATCTTATGCTACTTTATTAGATTCGTCTTTACATCAGTTCTCTCGGATCCGTGATCTTACCGGTCACAGCGGCGGCGGCGGCCACAAGCGGCCCCGCCAAGATGGTGCGAGCACCCGGTCCTTGGCGACCCTCGAAATTACGGTTGGAAGTGGAGACTGCGTATTTACCCGCCGGAACCTTATCCTCATTCATCGCCAGACAAGCGGAACATCCCGGTTGACGAAGGACGAAGCCGGCCTCGGCCAAAACCTTGTCGATCCCCTCGGCACGAATCTCCCGTTCTACCTGCCAACTGCCGGGAACCAGCCAAACCGTTACATCATCCGCTTTCTTCTTTCCTTTCACCAAAGAGGCGAAAGCACGGAAATCCTCGATACGGCCATTCGTACAGCTACCTAAAAAGACATAATCCACTTTCTTACCCAACATAGACTCGCCTGCCTTGAAGCCCATATAATCCAAAGACTTCTTATAAGAGATACGGCCTGCCTCGGGCACGCTTTCTAAGGAGGGAATATCTTTGCTGATACTCATACCCATGCCCGGGTTCGTACCGTACGTAACCATCGGGTCGATATCCTCGGCGTGGAAAACGATCTCCTTATCGAACTTAGCGTCCGGATCACTATATAGCTGACGCCACTCGCTCACCTTCCGCTCCCATTCCTCGCCTCTTGGGGCAAACTCACGGTCTTTCAAATAATCGAAAGTAACATCATCCGGAGCGATCATACCGCCACGGGCACCCATCTCGATCGAAAGGTTACAGATTGTCAAACGTTCCTCCATGGTCGTATTACGAATCGCCTCGCCAGCGTACTCTACGAAATAGCCCGTAGCACCGCTGGTACTCATCTTACTAATAATGTATAAAGCAAAGTCCTTCGCCGTAACGCCCGGTTTGCGTACACCATCGATCGTGATACGCATCGTTTTCGGCTTACGCTGCATGATACATTGGGTAGCCAAGGTCATCTCCACCTCGCTCGTACCGATACCGAAGGCGATAGCGCCCATGGCACCGTGCGTAGAAGTATGGGAGTCGCCACAAACGATCGTCATACCCGGCTGCGTCAAGCCTGTCTCCGGACCTACCACATGGATGATACCATTCTTCGGATGTTGAAGACCGTAATACGTCAAGCCGAAATACTTAGCGTTCTCTTCCAAGGTATCCACTTGATTCTTGGATATAGGGTCCTCGATAGGCTTATCTTGGTTCAATGTCGGGATATTGTGGTCCGGCATACAAGTGATTTGCGCGGGACGGAAGGGCTTCAATCCACGTGCACGTAATCCGGCGAAAGCCTGCGGGCTAGTCACCTCATGACAATACAGACGGTCGATATACAATTGTATGGTTCCGTCGGGCAACGTGTCCACCACGTGTTTGTCCCAGATTTTCTCAAATAATGTCTTGCTCATTGTCTTGTCTATTTTTAGTCTACTATAAACTTATTGATGGCGTCCACGAAAGCCTCCACGGAAGCGGCGATAATATCGGTATTCGCGGAGAACCCATAATAGGTAGCCCCGTTATACTCTACCTGCATATGCACCTTACCCGTATCATCGCTACCTTTATTAATGGCTTGAATCAAGAATTCCTGAATCGTCATGTCACTATTACTAATCGCTTTTTTCACCGCCTTGATGCCTGCGTCAACCGGACCGTTACCAGCCGCGGCCTCGTATTTTCTTACTCCCGACAAATTTAAACAAATACTTGCGACTGATTGTACTCCAACACCACTAGTTACCTGTAAATATTCCAATTTAATACGGTGTGTGGCCGTACGATCCTTTCCGACCAACATCAAAACATCATCATCATTAATATCTTTCTTACGATCGGCCAGTTTCAAGAACTCATCATACACCTTGTCCAATTTCTCCTGCTCCAGATCCACACCTAAAACATGCAGGCGATGCTTCAACGCCGCACGACCACTACGAGCAGTCAATACGATTGCATTATCATCAATACCCACATCCTTCGGATCGATGATCTCGTAGGTTTGCGCATTCTTCAAAACGCCATCTTGGTGGATACCGGAGGAGTGAGCGAACGCGTTACGTCCGACAATAGCCTTATTCGGTTGTACCGGCATATTCATCAAGCTAGAAACCATACGGCTCGTACTATAGATCTTATTCGTCGTGATATTGGTGATGATATCACGTTCTTTATGGCTCTTGAAAACCATGGCGACTTCTTCCAATGACGTGTTACCCGCACGCTCACCGATACCGTTTACGGTTACCTCCACCTGACGGGCTCCGTTCAACACGCCTTGTACGGTATTCGCGGTAGCCATACCCAAGTCATTATGGCAATGAGTGGAAAGAATAGCGTTATGTACGCCATCCACATGTTCCATCAGATACTTAATCTTCGCCCCGTACTCATCCGGCAAGCAATATCCTGTCGTATCCGGGATATTCACTACGGTAGCCCCGGCCTTGATCACGGCCTCCACGACACGGGCCAGATATTCATTATCCGTACGCCCGGCATCCTCACAGTAGAATTCTACGTCCTCCACATACTTTTTAGCGTATTTCGTGGCGGCGATCGCACGCTCTATAATCTCCTCTCTCGTGGAGTTAAACTTGTATTTGATATGAGAATCAGAAGTACCGATACCCGTATGAATACGTCCTCGCTTAGCGAATTTCAACGCCTCGGCTGCCACGTCGATATCTTTCTCCACCGCACGGGTCAAGGCACAGATGGTCGGCCAAGTCACGGCCTTTGAGATCTCAACCACACTCTTAAAATCCCCGGGACTGGAGACAGGGAAACCAGCCTCGATCACATCAACACCTAGCTGTTCCAACGCCTTAGCTACTTGAATCTTTTCCACTGTATTCAACTGGCATCCCGGAACCTGTTCACCATCACGTAAGGTGGTGTCGAAAATAAATAATCTGTCTGACATAATCTTATATTCTTAATTTACTAATATCCTATACTAACTAAAAAAGCCTCTCTCACAAGGAAGTGAGAAAGGCTCTTTCATCTATCGTAATGCTCGCAAAGCATACAGTCTCACTTCCTATCCCGTTCCCAGAGTAGAATAATGTTTAGAGAAATAATGAGACTATTTTGCAAGTTGCGTGTCATTGTTCTTGTCTTTATTGTTTTTGTTTGAACGTTGCAAAGATACGGCCTTTTTTGATACCACCAAATATAATTCGAAGTTTTTTACAGGATATTTCTTATAAAACGTAAGATAAACAATTACATCTGTTACTAAATAACACTGCCCATCGTTGGGTCGTAACGATGGGCAGTATAAGCTGCTTACGTTGCCCATCATAAAGGCCTTATGATGGGCAGTGTTATGAAATATGTGAGACAGCTCATTTTAACGAGCTACGATCTTCTTCACGAACAAGAGCAGCGTATTACCAGATAACATCAAGGAACGCAATACTGTTTTATTCTTAAGCAAGGTAAGCTTCTCTACCCTATTGAGGAGATGAGACGGGGCACGCCCCGTCTCTACAACTGGGTAATGAGTTAATCTTATAAACCTACTTTTTTCCTTACCAAATATCTTATTACATGGAAATTATTCCATACATTTGCCACTGTACTAATAAATAACTGTTACGACTATGACAAAATTAAGCAACATCCCCGCCAAGGAAACTACGGCCAAGACCGCAAAGACACGTAAGGCCAAGACCGAGCCCGCAAAGCCCAAGTGGGATCCTACCAAGCCGATGCAATTCACCCAAGAAGAGATCCGGGAACATATCCATGAGATTGAGAAGGGACCGTTCTATCCTATTGAAGAAGTACATCAAAGAATAAGATCATGGATGGACAGCTATCAAGGAAAAAAGTAATCGGTTCTCCCATTTACGAGGAAAGCCTTGAGAGGACTTTCGTGGAAGGCATAGAACGATTCGGTATGTTCCAAGCCCGGAAATATCTTGAGCATATATTGAATACAGTCGAGAAACTAGAAAACGACTATCCTTATTACCCCGAATGCCGACACCTAATCACGAAAAGCCGCATGTACCGGAACATCATCCTAGATTCACACCTTATCATCTACCGCATCACCGAGGAACGCATCGAGGTGCTGGACATCGTCCATTCAGCATCCAGCATGCGAAAGATCAAGAAAACAAAGAATATCCACATCGAATAACACAAAGAAAGGCGAGCCACCCGTAAGTGACCCGCCTCTTTTTGCTGATATATAAGGATTAAGATTGGATTAGTTGTTCTCCGGACGAAGCTTGCGTACAGTAACAGCTGTCTGCCACATCTCGCTCTCGCGCAATGCCTTCAATTCAGCCTCCAATTTCTCACGATAATCCGGCTTAGAGTTTGAGTCGATAGAGATCTGAGCCTCGTTACCGCATTTTACGTTCGCGTACAATTTCTCGACAACCGGCTTGATTGCGTCGTGGAACGGACCCATCCAGTCCAAAGCGCCACGCTGGGCAGTCGTAGAGCAGTTAGCGTACATCCAGTCCATACCGTTCTTAGCGAACAAAGGCATCAAGGATTGAGTCAACTCCTCGACCGTCTCGTTGAAAGCCTCGGAAGGAGTGTGTCCATTCTCGCGCAATACCTCATACTGAGCCAATAACAAACCTTGGATAGCGCCCATCAAGGAACCACGCTCACCAGTCAAATCGGAAGTAGCCTCACGGATGAAAGTCGTCTCGAACAAGTAGCCGGAACCGATACCGATACCCAACGCCAACGTACGATCCATTGCCTTGCCGGTAGCGTCTTGATAGATAGCGAAAGAAGAGTTCAAGCCACGACCCTCAAGGAACATGGAACGCAAAGACGTACCAGACCCCTTCGGAGCGACCATGATCACGTCAATATCCGCAGGAGGAACAACGCCCGTACGATCGTTCCAAGTGATCGCGAAACCATGAGAGAAATACAGAGCCTTACCAGCTGTCAAATAAGGCTTCATCGTAGGCCATACAGACATTACGGCAGCGTCGGACAACAAGCACATGATGATCGTGGCCTTGTCGCAAGCCTCCTCGATACCGAACAGAGTCTCACCCGGAACCCATCCGTCCTCAACCGCTTTCTCGTAAGTCTTACCTTGGCGCTGGCCAACGATTACGTTGAAACCATTGTCACGAAGGTTCAATGACTGTCCCGGTCCCTGTACGCCATAGCCGATAACAGCGATTGTCTCATCTTTTAATATCTCTCTTGCCTTTTCCAACGGAAATTCCTCGCGGGTCATTACATTCTCTACAACACCGCCAAAATTCATTTGTGCCATTTTCTTTTTAACTATTAATGTTTAAAAACCTATTTATGTATCTCTTTTATTATCTCCAAGTAACCGCCGCACGACAGATCGCCTTTCCCTCATAGCAAATAGCCATGTCTTGCTTATCGGGAGCGGACTCCGCCTTATGAAGCGTAAGCGGCATACCTTGTTTACCCTCGGATTGGTAGGCGATCTCCAGACGGCCGATCTCACGGGTCTTGAACTGGTCGATATCGAACAAATCCAGCAGGTGCTCGATATACTTCACGCTATTGAAGTGACCGTTGATATCCAAGTCGCTGTATTTGATCGAATACGGGATTCCCTCCGCCTTATTCTCCGCCGGCATGATCTTGCCCGGCTTCTCGATCGGGCACGGACGCTCGTCGATATATTTGCCCAATGCCTCTATATCCAATAAGGTAGGACGGCGGGTCTCCACGTCGATAGCCGCCCAAATAGAACGGGCGAATCCAAAGGTTTTCCCATTCTCATCCGCCAGCTCGAAACAACGACTGGTGAAGAGGCGTCCGACCTCATCGATCCAAGTGTATAGATTAATCTTATCGAAGGCGGTAGGATATTCCTTCATCTCGATAGCCAGACGGGACAACACCCAAGCCGTATGACGCTCCGACATATCATTGAAACCGAACCCACGCTCTCCGGCATGGCTGGAAGCGGCGTGAATCAAATAGTTACCAATCATAGGGAGCGTTACACGTCCCCTGAAATCCATCAAATACGGCTCCGCCACGAAATGAAATAATCCTACTTTCTCCATATCTTATTATTGTTGCTTTTCATGTAACTTTCGCTCCATATCGGCCAACATATCGCTCAAGCGCTCCACCTTGCTCTTCGTGATAGCCACACGTCCGGAGCGGATGAATTGCAGGACACCGATCGTCTCGCTCAACTCATTGAACAAGGCCTGTGTCTCGTCATAGTGGCCACTCTTCTCTAATACCACGCAGGTCTCGTTCATCTCCAAGATACGGGCGTTGTATTTACGGATCAATCCCTCCACGGTTCCCATCTTGATGAAAAGCTCGGTACTTAGCTTATAAAGAGCGATCTCTTGATAAACCAGATCCTCATCCGTATTATAATAAGCCTTCAAGATATCCACACGTTTATCGATCTGTTTCACCACCTTATCGATCATATCCTCATCGGCGAATGTCGTGATCGTAAACTTATGGATGCCCTTGATAGCGGACGGAGAGACGGACAGAGTCTCGATGTTCAGCTGTCGGCGTGTAAAGATAATCGTTATCTGGTTCAAAAGACCTACGATATTCTCTGAAAAGATAATAACGGTATATAATTTCTTTGTTCTCATAGCTTCATCTCCTCCTTATTTCTCGTCTCCCATAATCATGTTTGTCACGCTTCCCCCAGCAGGAACCATCGGATATACCATTCCGCAAGTCTCCACGTTAGCGACCAACACGTAAGCGCCGTCGTGGTTTAGCATCTCAGAGATAGCGTCGTCCAATTCCTCCCGCTTTTCAACGGCACGGCCGGCGATACCATAGGCTTTAGCGATCGCCACGAAATCCGGATTCTCCATAATGGTGTTTGAATAACGCTCGTGGAAGAACAATTCTTGCCACTGACGTACCATACCTAAGAAGTTATTATTAAGAATAATAATCTTCACGTTCAGTTTCTCCTGCATGATGGTACCCAATTCCTGAATCGTCATCTGCATACCCCCATCACCGGTAAAGAAGCAGACCGTACGGTCCGGAGCCCCGAACTTTGCGCCCATAGCGGCCGGCAGACCAAATCCCATCGTACCTAAACCACCGGAAGTCACCACGCTACGGGTTTGTTTATATTTGAAATAGCGGACGCCCATCATCTGGTTCTGCCCAACGTCGGTTACCAATACAGCGTCGTTACCGGTCGCCTCGGAAACCTTACGGACTACCTCGCCCATTTTCAGTTGACCCTCGGTCGGATACAATTCCTTCTCGATTACCTTATCGTATTCCTCTTTCTCGTCCCGATCGAACTCGGCATTCCATTCCGGGCGTTTACGTTCTTCTAACAACGCCGTGATCATCGGTATCGTGTGCTTGGCATTCCCCAGCACCTTTACGTCCACGGCAACATTCTTGCCGATTTCCGAGTTGTCGATATCCAGATGGATAATCTTGGCTTGCTTAGCGTATGTCTTTAAATCGCCAGTCACACGGTCGTCGAAACGCATACCGATAGCGATCAATACATCACACTCATTCGTTTTCCGGTTCGGCCCTACGTTTCCATGCATGCCGAGCATTCCCTTGTTCAATGGGAAATCGGTTGGCAACGCAGATAAGCCCAATACCGTAGATCCGGCAGGTATATCATTCTTTTGGAGAAACGCTTTCAATTCCTCTTCCGCACCGCCTAACAATACTCCCTGCCCGACCAGACAGAAAGGTTTCTTCGCCTCATTGATTAAATCGGCGGCGGCCTTGATACGATCCTTATTGATATCCGGCTCCGGTTGATAACTACGTACGTAATCGACCTTCTTATATTCATATTCCACCAACCCTACTTGCGCATCCTTCGCTAAATCCAGCACAACTGGACCCGGACGGCCTGTAGAAGCGATATAAAAAGCACGAGAAACAGCCCATGCGATCTCCTCCGGCTTGCGGATTTGATAAGCCCATTTCGTGATCGGTTGCGTGATGCCAATCACGTCGACTTCCTGAAAAGCATCGGTTCCCAACAACGGCGAGGGTACTTGACCGGCGATTACGACCATTGGCGTACTATCCATCAGCGCATCAGCGATACCCGTGATGGTATTCGTAGCGCCCGGGCCGGAAGTAACCAACGTCACTCCTACCTTGCCGGATACACGGGCATATCCTTGAGCCGCATGGGTAGCGCCTTGCTCGTGGCGCACCAATACATGCCTCAACTGGTCCCTATAATCATATAAACTGTCGTAAATAGGTATCGCCTGTCCGCCGGGATAACCGAAGATAGTATCTACTCCTTCAGCAATCAACGCTTTCAGCAAAGCTTCCGAACCGGTTATCTTTTGTTTCTCCATAAGAAATAACGTGTTTAATGTATATTATTGGCTTTAATCTTCAACAATCCTTACACCTCCCTTATCGGCGGAGCTAACCATCTTCCCGTACGCTCTCAACGCTTTCGAGACCTCACGCTGACGCGTCGGCGGCGTAAAGGCTTTCTTTCCACGTGCCTCTTCCGCTTTACGGCGCTCGGCCAACTCCTCGTCGCTCAGCCGCACGTTGATGGAACGTTCCGGGATATTGATCTCGATGATATCCCCGTCTCTCACCAGTCCGATAGCGCCACCGGAAGCGGCCTCGGGAGAGATATGCCCGATAGAAAGACCGGACGTACCGCCACTGAAACGACCATCCGTGATCAAGGCGCACTCCTTACCTAAGTGACGGCTCTTTATATAAGAGGTAGGATATAACATCTCTTGCATTCCCGGCCCCCCTTTCGGCCCCTCATACGTGATGACGACCACATCGCCTGAAACGACCTTGCCTCCTAAAATGCCCTCGCAAGCGGCATCCTGTGAATCGAAGACTTTCGCCGGGCCGGAGAATTTCCAAATACTCTCATCCACACCGGCGGTTTTTACGACACATCCGTCCAAGGCGATATTCCCTCTCAAAACAGCCAAGCCGCCATCCTTGGAATAAGCGTGCTCCACGTCACGGATACAACCTTCGGCACGATCCGTATCTAATTCCTTATAATAAGATTCTTGGGAGCCCATCTGGATACTGAACCGATGAGCGGGAGCGCTCTTGTATTTACGAATCGCCTCCTCCGTTACGTTCGGGGAAGTGACGGCGTATTTATCAACAGCCTCGGCCAAGGTCAGGCCGTCCGCACGTCTCGTGCTGCCATCCACAAGCCCGGCTTTCATCAACTCGTTCATGATACCGAGGATTCCACCGGCACGGTTTACGTCTTGTACATGATAAGTGTGCGTATTCGGGGCTACCTTACACAGGCAAGGAGTCTTGCGGGATAACATATCGATATCCTCCATATGGAAATCGGCGCCGGCTTCTTGTGCCACGGCCAATAAGTGAAGCACCGTATTGGTAGACCCCCCCATGGCGATATCCAGCGACATGGCGTTCAAGAAAGCCTGACGGGTAGCGATGTTGCGAGGTAACACGGAATCATCCCCGTCACGATAGTATTTGTAAGCGTTCTCAACGATTTGCTTAGCCGCGTCACGGAAAAGTTGGATACGGTTCTTATGGGTAGCCACGATCGTCCCGTTACCCGGAAGCGCCAGACCGATCGCCTCGTTCAAGCAGTTCATAGAGTTAGCGGTAAACATACCGGAACAACAACCGCAACCCGGACACGCATGGCGTTCCACCTGCTCGATACGCTCATCGCTTACCGATGTATCGGCAGACTCAATCATCGCGTCGATCAAATCAAGATGGCGGCCATCCAGCTCACCTGCCTCCATCGGGCCACCGGACACGAACACCGTCGGGATATTTAATCGCATGGAAGCCATAAGCATACCCGGCGTGATCTTATCGCAATTGCTGATGCAAACCATAGCGTCCGCCTTATGGGCATTTACCATATATTCCACGCTGTCCGCGATAATGTCGCGTGAAGGAAGCGAGTAAAGCATCCCATCGTGCCCCATAGCGATACCGTCGTCGATAGCGATCGTATTAAATTCAGCGGCGAAACAACCTTGTTTCTCGATCTCGGCCTTGACCAATTGCCCGATCTCATGCAAATGCGTATGCCCCGGCACGAACTGGGTAAATGAATTTACGATAGCGATAATAGGCTTGCCGAACTGTTCCTCTTTCATCCCGTTGGCACGCCATAGCGCACGGGCTCCGGCCATCCTACGACCTTCGGTGCTAAATGAGCTTCTTAACGGATTCTTCATCTCTTTCCTATTTTTTGTTCGTAGAGCGCTTTATCCACGCCTCTACCTTGATTTATTTATAATAAAAAAGCCTTTCCCTATATGGAGAAAGGCTTAAGAAATATCTCTACGACTTCACAACTTCTTACACACCTTTCTCCTTACCTACTAATGACTAGAAGGACCACCACGAGAATAATATGCAATACGTTGTTCATCATCTTTTCTTATTGTCTTTGTTTGTTTGACGCTGCAAATGTAGAACAATAATTGATATGCGCAAAGGATTTAAAAGAAAATTCTTCATTTTTCTTTCAATTCTCAAGCAAATACCATTTTAGGATTGCATTTTAACAGGAGCAAGAGTGTATTACTTAGGAATCGGAAGGTATAGAAGGGAAAAAACTTCGATTTCCAAACAGAAACAGTAAAAAGACAAATGTTATCTAAAACAGATTCCAGATAACATTTTTATCAGATAACACGACTTACGATAACACGTATCTCATAAGAAAATCCTATTCTAGCGATAAAAAAGATACATATAAACTCTAAATCACATATTTATTAACACTTGTAGACTATAAATAGCCTTGAAAAAATTCATAATAGTGTTCTAGAAAAAACATAAGGAAGTTTTCTGAAGAACATAAGGAAGAAATTTCATCTAGTATCGGACTAAATTTTGTTAACATTTGAATGAAAATCACCTAAAATCAAGACTAAATCCGGCATAACCCACGCTAGAAGCAGCTCAAGCAAAGACATTTTCAAAATGACTTTCAGACAGAGAAAGCCTTAAATACTCAACCGATAGACAGCTATTCAAACATCAATCATAAAAAAGACCAACAACACCTGCATTCAAACATCATTCTGATTTACACAACCATCAAATGCTTGCGCTTTTTCCGTGCGACCAAGCCCCCGCCCCATAATTCATCACCCACAGAGAGCAATAATAACACTTTGACATTTCGTCAACAAGGTTCACATAGAAAAGTCTATCCCCACCAAATTTCATAAAAAAGCCCCAATAGCGAAACAGGAAATTTATATAGTTCCAAGCTAGTTCTTAAATAAAATTTGCCCTCCTCAAGAAAATTAGCTAATATCGCGACTATTCATAAAGTTGTTGATGGATTAATCCATGGGAGAGAGGAACAAGCATATTGAGAACCTTAGAAAGGGTAATCGTTCATCTTTTGAATATCTTTACACGGTTTGGAGTGGCAAATTATATAATTTTGTCATGAAAATTTCTCATGGGGATTCCTACTTGGCAGAGGAAATGGTACAAACTGTATTTCTTAAAGTATGGAAAAATCGAGAACAATTAGACCCAAAACTGTCTTTTGGAGCCTATTTATGTACGATAGCAAAAAACTTATTAACTAACCATTACCAACATAAAATGATGGAGATTCTCTATATAGAACAACAAATCGACCACCCCGGAACTCCTTATGCCAGAGGTACGGACGAGATCGTAGAATATCATCTCCTAGAAGAATTCGTTGATTCTTTAATACAACAAATGCCCGAAGGAAGGCAAAGAATTTATAAACTAAGCAGACAATCCCACCTATCCAACCGGGAGATAGCAGACCAATTGCAGATATCAGAGAATACCGTGGAATCCCAACTGACCAAAGCCATCTCCTTTCTACGCAAAAGGTTAAAAGACCAATACGACCTAGGACTTTTAGCTTTAAGTTGCCTCCTTAATAGTTAATGAATACTAAATCCACAGGATGCGATAACGGAAACTTCCCTGTCATTTGTATACTGAATAAAGACAGAGGAAAATGGAAAGAAACGATTACATACATATATTTAACAAGTTCCTAGAGAATAAGGCAACTCCATCGGAAATAAAGCTATTGATAGAATGGCTAAAAGAACGAAAAGCTTTTGACACATGGGCTGATGATATATGGATGCAATCCCCGATGGAAATGGATCCTTCAGTAAAACAACATTTACTAGACGAACTCCGTAAACAAATCTTTTTTAAAGAAACAGGGAAAAGGACATTCATGAGTCTTTCTCTCCCTTCACTTTTCCATTATGCGCTACGTATCACAGCAATTATCCTATTGCTCATAACAACAAGTATTGTCACCTATCATTATGCAATGGATAAACAGCGAGAACCGATGGACATGATTGTCGCTGTCGAGAAAGGACAAAAAGCGAATATAACATTGCCTGATGGTTCAAAAGGATGGATAAATTCAGATTCAAAGTTATCTTATGGAAGCCGTTTTAATGCAGATGAACGGGTTCTGAATCTAGAAGGCGAAGCTTATTTTGAAGTCAAGCCCGATGCTAAACGTCCTTTTATCGTTCAATCGGGAAAAGTATCCGTAAAAGCTTTAGGAACCAGTTTTAACGTAAAGAACTATAACACGGAAGAGCACATATCCGTTGTATTAATGACCGGGAAAGTAGAAGTAACCGCAAACGATAACCATGTAGACCTGTTGCCTAATGAACAAGCTATTTTCAATAAACACTCTAGCATACTGGGGAAAAACAGGGTTGACAATAGTTTAGATTACTCCAGTTGGATGTACAATACATTGAATTTTGAGTCAACACCATTCAGCGAGATTGCTCATACGCTGGAACGTTATTACAATACCCAGATCGTATTTAAATCTGAGGCCTTAAAGAGTTATCGTTTTACAGGTAAGCCCGGGAATACCAGTCTAGCGAGCATCTTACATTTATTGTCTCTTACCTCACCATTAGCCTACGAGATAAAAGACAGTGTGGTTATTTTGTATGAGAACAACGACAAAAAAGAGTTATATAACAGAGTATTAAAACAGTAAATAGCAATTTCATGAAAAGCCCGTAAAAAATCGGGGTAGAAATGCTAGGCATTTCCCCCCGAAAAAGAAATCAGTTAACCGCGCTTAGGTATCTCGCAAATAGCAAGCGCAAGTACTAATATCCATAGAATACAAAAGTATGAAAAAAAAACTTGTCCGTGTATCACAATACATAAAAATACGGTCAATCAAAACAGTCGGTCTGGCACTATTCAGTAGTTTAATCTTGGCTCCTTCACTTTATGCCCAAATTTCACTGGATGTACAAGACCAATCCATCCGTCACATATTAAAAGAGATAGAAAAGGCGGGGGAATACAAATTCTTCTATAACAGCGATCTAAGTAACCTAGATCACAAAACGTCAATATCCGTACAGGATAAAAACATTGATGAAGTCATGAGCCTCTTATTAGCCAATACGGAAATATCCTATAAAAAAGAGGCCAATAATATGATTGTATTAACAGTTAAATCATCTTCTTCACCGCAAGCTCCGAGAAAGACAAGAAAAATAACAGGAACAGTTGTAGACCCTGACGGTTTACCAATCATCGGAGCAAATGTAATTGAGCAGGGTACAACAAACGGTTCCATTACGGATTTGGATGGAAAATTTGAATTAATAATTACCGAAAATGCCATCTTAAATATCTCTTATATCGGTTTTTCCGACAAACAAATAACAGTCAAGGAAGAAACCTCCTTACAGGTTACAATGACGGAAGACACCCAGAAGTTAGATGAGATAGTAGTTGTTGGATACGGTGTACAGAAAAAGGTAAACCTTACTGGATCTGTTTCTGCCGTAAAAGGCGAAGAACTCAGCCAACGCCCAGTAGCTAACGCAACTCAAAGTTTACAAGGATTAGTACCCGGATTAACCGTATCCAACTCCAACTCAGGTCGCCCGGGAGCTAGTGGAGCCTTGAGTTTACGAGGACAAGGAAATTTAGCGAACACAGCGAATCCTTATGTATTAGTAGACGGTGCAGAGATGGATTTGGCAGATGTAAACCCCAATGATATTGAATCGATTTCCGTCTTAAAAGATGCCGCTTCCGCCGCTATTTATGGCGCCCGTGCCGCTTATGGCGTAATTTTAGTTACGACGAAAAAAGGTGAAGAAGGTAAGATGCGCATCAGTTATCAAGGTACCGTAGGATGGAGTTCCCCTACTGTAATGCCGGAAATGGCTAATGCTTATGACTATGCGACTTTTTTCAATCAAGCTTGTACCAATGCTAACGTAATCAAGCAATATAACCCGGAAAAATTACAGCAACTTCAGCAGTACATGAAAGATCCTGCTAGCGTAAATCCTTGGGCAGAGCTTAATGGAGAAAATAATCTAGTAGGAGCATTCGAAAACACACCAAAGGGTTTGGGCAATGTGGATTACTTTGATTTACATTACAAGAACTCCGCATTCAAACAAAACCATAATTTGAGTCTCAGTGGAGGTGGCAAAAAAGCGCAATATTATATCTCTACCGGAATGTATACGGAAGATGGTATTTTAAGATATGCGGACATAAAATATAAACGCTTAAATTTCAATGCAAATATCGCCTCTCAAATTACGGACTGGCTAAATTTGAAAGTTAATACTAAATTCATGAACTCGGATAATGACACACCTTTTGGTAAAGGGGCCTTATCTGAAGGCTTTTATCATTCATTAGCTCGCTTCCGTCCTACCATAAGCCCAATCGATCCTAATGGTCATTTTACGGAGCTTACAATGATTCCCTATTTACAAAGTGGCACGTATACAAATACACAGAAAAATAATCTGACACTGACTGGTGGTCTCGAAGCACAACCAATCAAGAACTGGAGATTATTCTTCGACTATACGTACCGGCAAAATAATGAGAATTATGAGGCGCTTAACGTAGCCCCGATGATCCCGGGAGCGGATAACGAGACCTTATACAAAGGGACAAGGCAAGAATTAGGCGTGATGGAGAATGGGCAATTCACCCGTTCATCCGCCTTAAGCCAATATCAATCAATTAATCTATACTCAAACTATATGTTCTCTTTGGCCGATAAACATAATTTCACCGTTATGGCTGGTTACCAAGAAGAAAATTACGCATATAGCTATTTATATGAGTCTGTAACCGACATGATCTCCACCAATAATCCAGGCCTCAATCTTGGCACAGGAGAAAAATCCACCACAGATACTCGAAACGGATGGGCTACCCGAGGATTTTTCGGACGTATCAACTATGATTATGACGGACGCTATTTATTAGAAGTGAATGGACGCTACGATGGTTCTTCTCGTTTTGCCTCAGATCATAGATGGGGATTTTTCCCTTCGGTCTCTTTAGGATGGAATATTACACGTGAGTCTTTCATGGAAAAATCTTTAGAGGTATTATCTAATCTAAAGTTACGAGCCTCTTGGGGACTATTAGGGAATCAAAGCGGAGCCGGACTTTATACTTTTACCTCAATCATGGGAATCCAGCCGTTAGGTAATTGGTATTTTCAAGATGGAAGAGATATGTACATAAACGCCCCTGGAGTTATTGATCCTTTTACAACTTGGGAAAAAGTGGAAAGTAAGAATCTTGGCCTTGACTTCGGGTTCTTTAACAACGCTCTGACCGGCACCTTCGATGTATTCCAGCGGGATACAAAAGATATGTTAGGACCAAGTGCCGACCTTGCAGATTTCTTTGGAGCAGAGGCTCCCAATACGAATAACGCAAGGATGAGAAACCGGGGATGGGAACTTAGCCTGCAATACCGAGGAAAAATCGGGAAGGATATTCATTATTCAATAGGAGGCTCTTTAGCTGACGCGACATCCGAAGTTACAGCTTATGAAAATCCAACAGGGACCAATCCTCAAGATAATTGGTATGTAGGGAAGAAAGTCGGTGAGATTTGGGGATACAAAGCCTCTGGGCTACTCCAGACCCAAGAAGAAGCTGACACATATAATAATACATACGATTTATCTTTCTTATCCGGTCAAAAATGGATGCCGGGAGATGTTAAATATATGGATTTAAATAACGACAAAAAGATCAACAATGGAAATAACACATTGGAAGATATGGGTGATATGTGTGTTATCGGGAATACGACTCCTCGATATCAATATACGCTTAATGGTTCCATTTCATGGAAAGGAATTTCCCTTAGCATGATGTTCCAAGGCATAGGAAAACGTAATTGGTCTCCAGATCTAGGAACCGTTTACTTTTGGGGATCGGGAGCTTATGCACAAGTCACGGTATTCAACGATCATCTAGATTATTGGACTCCAGAGAATCCAGACGCCTATTATCCCAATCCTTATACAGGAGCAGCAGGAAGTATCAATCAGTTTCGAAATAAGACCTCACAAAAAAGTGACAGATACATGCAAAGTGCCGCTTATTGCCGTTTGAAAAATCTGACAATTAGTTATGATCTGCCTAATTCATGGAGCCAGAAAATTGGGTTGAGCAAAGCACAAGTGTTTTTCTCTGGAGAGAATCTTCTAACATTTACCAAGCTTCCTTCCATGTTTGACCCGGAAGCTATTTTTACAGGTAATGACTATACCAGTGAGGCCGGAAAGAATTATCCAATGAATAAAGTGTTATCTATCGGAGTTATTGTTAATCTATAAAGCGTAATTTATTTATGAAAAGAATATATCTATCAATGGTTTCCCTATGTCTATTAGGGCTAAGTAGCTGTTTCGACATGGATAAATATCCGGAAGGAGAATTGTCTTCTGTCAATTCTTTCACCAGTACAACAGAAATCACCAAGTATCTGAATCAGTTTTATGAATCAACTCTTAAAATTAATGACAAAGATGTGGCAAACTCTGCCATAAAGGTACAATCTAACAGCATTGGAAATCCAACGGGCATCGCCTTTGGGGACTTGAATAGCGATAATATGCAGAGTAATGTAATAGACACACGTCTTGCGGGAGAAACCACATTAAGTTCCGCTGTCGAATTAACAGAGTATAAACATATCAGAAGTCTAAACTTCTTAATCAACAACCTCGATAATTGCGAGGAGATCGGTCCGGAAATGGAGCAATGCATCGGAGAAGCTTATTTCTTCAGAGCCTGCTATTATTATAGGTTATTCGTTAATTATGGAGAAGTCACTTGGTTAACGAAAGTATTAGATCCGATTCAAGAACAGATGGAACGTCCCCGAAACAGTAGGCTTGAGGTCGCTGATAGTATATTGGCGGATTTAGATATAGCGATCGAGCATCTAAACACTCAAACCAATAGCTCGACAATGCGTGTACACAAAGATGTAGCAAGAGCGCTTAAGAGTGAGGTCGCTTTATTTGAAGGTACTTGGGAGAAATACCATCGTGCGAAAAACACGCCATTCTATGATAAAAAAGTAACTGATGAGAAAATCAACTCTTATCTACGGCAAGCCGCAGATGTCGCTAAAGATGTAATAGACGAAGGGGTATGGAGCATCTCAAAAGGGAATCCCAATACCGCTTATCGAGACTTGTTCATCACTTTGGATCTCTCACATAATCCAGAAGTTTTATGGTGGAAGAAATATGATGCTGCCAATAACATCGGCCATTCCGTAACACGTTATTTAAATAAAGGAGGTGGCACTTGTGGGGCATCCGCTTCTCTTGTTGATGATTATTTGACGAAAGAAGGAAAGCCTTTTGTCGGTTCCGAACGAGACAAAGCGAAGGTAATATACGGGGACGAATTGAGTCCGGACTTACGAGACCCACGATTATCCCAGACCATTTGCATGCCAGGACAAGATTTACGTCCAAATGGAGAATTCGTATTCAAACTTCCTCCTTTGAATGAGGAAAGCCGGAATCAAAATACGACAGGTTATTCTATCCTAAAATACGTAGAATATAATACGACTTATATTCCTACTATAGATGGGGAAGGCAAAAGCCAAGCGCCAGCTATACAATTCCGTTACGCCGATATTTTATTAAACTACGCTGAGGCTCTGGCAGAATTAGATGGTGCGGCTAACGCTAGCAAAATAAAAGAAGCCTTAAGGCCACTTCGAGAGCGTGTGGGCATGCCCGAGATGGATTTCGACAGAGAGTTCAATACCGATCCCGATTACCCGTTTAATAAATTGGATAAATATATACAAGCAGTACGAAGAGAACGACGCATAGAAAAAGCTTTAGAGGGAAGCCGGCTTCAAGATATCTTGCGCTGGGCCGCCGCAGACATCCTCATTATTGGAAAAACTCCAACAGGTGCATTATTCAAAGGGAGTTCTTTGGAAACCGCTTATGGAGAAAGCCTGCAAGAAGGTGAAAATCTTTTCTTAACAGGTACGCCCTCCGACTCCAAACGCTATATCATACCGTTCAATAATAAGCATTATCCTAACGGATGGCAATTCAATCCGGAACGAGATTATTTATTACCCATACAACCTCGTATGCTATCGCTTACAGGTAACCAATGGGTCCAAAACCCCGGTTGGTAATTTACTTGATTACAGGATTTAGCCTAATAAAAGAGAAAGTCTTTCCTCACAAACTTTAGGCTAAACCCTGTAATAAACAAATACCTTAATCACGAACACAATAAAAGTCTAAATAATGAAAAAAGAATTATTATTCACATTCTCTGCTTTAATAGCTACGACTTCCTGCAACATCAAAAAAACAGATTCAGAGCAGATAGCAGGAAAAAAGCCGATGAATATCATCTATATCATGTCTGACGATCATTCTTACCAGACAATCAGTGCTTATGATAAACGCTTCATACAAACTCCCAATATAGACCGACTGGCAAACGAGGGAGTACGTTTCACCAATAGCTTTGTTGCCAATTCCATCAGTGGACCTAGTCGAGCCTGTATATTAACCGGTAAACATAGTCATGCTAATGGTTTCACTGATAACAGTTCCACATTTGATGGTTCCCAGCAAACATACCCCAAACTTTTACAAAAAGCCGGATATGAAACAGCAATAATCGGAAAGTGGCATCTAACTTCCGCTCCTACCGGATTTGATTATTCGGAAATTTTAATAGGTCAAGGCATTTATTACAACGCTCCATTTATCAAAAACGGGAAACAGGTCCCATCAAAAGGCTATGTTACCAACGTCATCACAGAAAAAGCAATCGACTGGATGGAGAATATACATGATAAAAATAAGCCTTTCTGCTTGTTACTCCATCACAAAGCTCCTCATCGTACATGGATGCCCGATACTTGTGATTTACAACTTTTCAGCGATACGACATTCGAGTTACCAGCCAATTTTTATGACGACTACAACGGTCGTCAAGCCGCTCATGAGCAAAAGATGAGTATCATAAAAGATATGGATTTAGTCTATGATTTAAAAATGGCTGATAAAGAAAATGAAATCCATACAACTACAGGGTTAGAGAATGCCGGACGCAGCATGTATAACAGTATGACACCCGAAGAGAAAGCTGCTTGGGATGCTCATTATGATCCAATCATTCAGAAATTCAAGAAAGACAAACTTTCTGGTAAGCAACTATCTGAATGGAAATATCAACAATATATGCGAGACTATTTACGTGTCATCCATTCCATAGACAGAAATATTGGAGTATTATTGAATTATTTAGAAAAGACAGGATTATTAGAAAACACAATGATTGTCTACACTTCCGACCAAGGATTCTATATGGGAGAACACGGATGGTTCGATAAACGTTTCATGTATGAGGAATCTTTCCGGACTCCTTTATTAATTCGTTTGCCGGGAGGAAAGAAAGGAGATATCGATGAGTTTGTCCAAAACATTGATTACGGACCGACTATCCTAGATTTAGCAGGAATCCAAATCCCATCCGATATGCATGGTGTTTCCTTTTTGCCTCTGTTACGTGGAGAAAAAGTTGAGAACTGGCGTAAATCACTCTATTACCACTTTTATGAGTACCCTGCGGAGCATTCTGTTAAACGTCATTATGGCGTACGCACAGAACGTTATAAATTAATTCATTTTTATAACGATATCGATAAATGGGAATTATTTGATCTACAAGAAGATCCTATGGAGATGAACAACTTGTATGGAAAAACAGGATATGAGAATATCACTCATCAACTGGAAAAGGAGCTTATACGTTTACAAAAACAATATCAAGACACGAATGCCATGTCGTTTAATAAACAATTAATCCATGAATAAAATTAAATATATACTGTACATTACAGGAGTTTTAGCCTCGTATGACGGGCATAGTCAACCGACAAAGCCCAATATCATAGTTATCAATTGTGATGATATGGGATATGGAGACTTATCTTGTTTCGGAAGTCCTACGATAAAAACCCCGAATATCGACCGGATGGCTATAGAAGGACAAAAATGGAGTAGTTTTTACGTTTCAGCATCAGTCTCCTCTCCTAGCCGTGCCGGATTATTAACAGGCCGCCTAGGAGTCCGTACCGGAATGTATGGAGATCAACGCAGAGTCCTGTTTCCTGATTCCAAAGGGGGATTGCCTTCTGAGGAACTAACGATCGCAGAACTGCTGAAACAAGCCGGATATCATACGGCTTGCATAGGTAAATGGCATTTAGGACATTTACCAGAATACATGCCATTACGTCACGGCTTTGACTATTTTTACGGTTATCCTTATTCCAATGATATGAGCCGGAAGGAACAAATTAAATTAGGCAACACAAAATATCCTTATGAATATATTATTTATGAACAAGAAAAAGAGCTGGAAAGGGAGCCCCAACAATATAATTTAACGCAACAAGTGACGGAAGCTGCTATCCGCTACATTAAATCAAATGAGAATTCGCCTTTTTTCTTGTATTTAGCACACCCTATGCCTCATATGCCTGTATATGCCTCTACTGACTTTCAAGGTAAATCAGCCAGAGGCAAATATGGTGACACCGTAGAGGAACTGGATTGGAGTGTAGGACAAATCTTGCAAACATTAAAATCTGAAGGATTAGATAAAAACACATTGGTTATTTTCACATCTGATAATGGGCCATGGCTTTTATGTAAACAAGAAGGAGGATCACCGGGTCCGTTAAAGGATGGCAAAGCTTCCATGTTCGAAGGAGGGTTCCGCGTTCCATGTATTATGTGGGGAGCAATGGTTAAACCGGGATATATAACGGATATGGCTAGTACATTAGACTTACTACCTACATTTTGTGAGATAGCAGGAATTCCATTGCCTTCAGATCGGCATTATGATGGAATCAGCTTGCTAAATGTATTAAAAGATAAGTCTACTTGTAAACGCGATGTGTTTTACTTTTACAGAGGCAGTGAATTATACGCGATTCGAAAAGGTAAATATAAAGCCCATTTCTCTTATAGACCAGCTTATGGAGCAACGGATAAAATCGTATATGATAAACCTGTTTTATATGATTTAGGTACTGACCCTGGAGAATTATACAATATAGCAGAAGAACATCCGGATATTGTACAGGAATTAACCATGTTGGCCAATGCACATAAAGCTTCATTAAAGATTGCTAAGAGTATCTTCGACCAAAAGTAAACTATATGTCTTATACTATTCGGTGAATTTGTTTCTCTTATTTTTCAAGAAGCAAATTCACTGATTTTATTTTTAGAGAGAAAAGTCTTTTATAAAGTTTCCTACTATACAAAAACATCATCTTTATACATATTTTGCTTTAAAATCGCAGTTTTTTATGTAAGTTTGACCCCTAAAACAATTAAGAAACTGATCGTTAATAAAAATATGAAACACTACAACTTCGACGAAGTTATCGAACGGCATGGGACGAGTTGCGTGAAATTCGACCGTTTGAAAGAGATGTTCGGTGACGAGAATCTGATACCACTATGGGTGGCGGATATGGATTTCCGCACACCGGACTTTATTGTAGAGGCCCTGAAGAAACGTTGTGAGCACGAGATATTCGGCTATACATTCGGCTCCGACGAGTATTACGAGAGTATCATCAATTGGGTACACTACAAACATAACTGGAAAATACAACGGGAATGGATCAGCTATATCCCGGGAATCGTAAAGGGAATCGCTTTCGCTATCCAATGCTTTACGCAAAAAGGAGATAAGGTCATCATCCAGCCCCCTGTTTATCACCCGTTCCGCATCGTTCCGGAAAAAATGAAGCGTGAGGTCGTTTATAATCCGCTAAAGATGGTAGATGGTGTTTATGAGATGGATTTCGATCATCTTGAATCTATTATAGATGATAAATGCAAGGTATTGATCCTCTGCAACCCTCACAATCCGGGTGGGATCGTCTGGAAAAAGGAAACCTTGGTCCGCTTGGCCGAGATTTGCGCCAAGCACAATATTTTGGTTATCTCCGATGAGATTCATGCGGAAATGGCCTATCCTCAGTATACGCATTATCCATTTGCCTCCGTATCGGATACTGCCGCTTCTTGCAGCATAACTTTCATGGCACCGAGCAAGACGTTCAATATCGCCGGTATCGTGACTTCCTACGCAATCGTTCCCAATGATCGCATCCGGGAAGAATTTTATTCTTTCCTTGAGGCCGGAGAGTTTGGCGATGGCACGATCTTCGCTTATACGGCGACAACCGCCGCTTACACCTATGGCGCCGAATGGTTGCAACAAATGCGAATGTATATCATGGAGAATGTACGTTTCGTGGAAGAGTTCATGAAACTACATCTCCCCAAGATAAAAGTTTACCAGCCCCAAGCCTCCTTCCTCGTTTGGTTGGATTGCAGGGAACTGAAATTAAGTCAAGATGAACTCGTACACCTGTTCAAAGACAAAGCCGGACTAGCGCTGAACGACGGAAGTATCTTCGGCCCCGGGGGAGAAGGCCATATGCGTTTGAACATTGGTTGCCCCCGCTCTGTTTTAGATAAAGCGATGAACGCTTTTAAAAAGGCGGTGGATAAGAAATAAAATCGTATCTTTGCGAGCATTTCTATACATATTTAAAATACAAGACAAATGAAAATTACAGCAAACAAATACGTTGCGGTTACATACGACCTGAACGTTGGCGAAGGTAAAGAACGTGAGTTAATGGAAAAAGCGACGGTCGAGGCTCCTTTGAAATTCATCTACGGAACAGGCATGATGCTTCCGGCATTCGAGAAAGCCTTGAACGGGCTGGAAGTAGGTGGCACGTTCAACTTCTCCATCGAGCCAGCCGAGGCTTATGGCGAATATAACGAGGAGCACGTATTGGATCTTCCGAAGAATATCTTCGAGGTGGACGGTAAATTCGACGCCGAGATGATCAAGGAAGGTAATACCGTCCCAATGATGGATTCTAATGGCAACCGTATGAACGGCTCCGTATTGGAAGTGAAGGATGATATCGTGGTAATGGACTTCAACCATCCGTTGGCTGGCGAGACTTTGCATTTCAGCGGCGAGGTAATCGACGTACACGAACCGACAGCAGAAGAGATCGCAGCCTTCTCCGCTCCCGCAGGTGGATGCAGTTGCGGTTGCGACGATTGCGGTAGCGATTGTGGCGATAACCACGAGGGTGGTTGCGGTTGTGGTGGATGCCACTAAATAATGGGAAATTGAGAATTGAAAATTGAAAATTAGGAGAAGTGCCTAATCATCGGCTTTTGATTCTCAATTTTCAGTTTTCAATTTTCAATTAGACAAAACGGTGAATACTTTTGGTAATATTTATAGATTAACATCGTTCGGCGAATCGCACGGCCCCGGTATCGGCGGCGTGATCGACGGATGCCCAGCCGGGATCGAATTAGATACGGCATTCATCCAGCAAGAGCTGAACCGTCGTAAACCGGGACAATCCCGTATCACGACCCCCCGTAAAGAGGATGATGAGGTACAGTTTCTTTCCGGTATCTATGAGGGAAAGACAACCGGCACGCCGATAGGTTTCATCATCTGGAACAAAAACCAACATTCCTCGGACTATGACAATATGAAGACGGTTTACCGTCCTTCCCATGCTGATTATACCTATCAAACGAAATATGGAATCCGTGATCCCCGTGGAGGTGGACGTTCGTCCGCCCGGGAAACGATCGCTCGTTGCGTGGCTGGGGCTATCGCTAAACTCGCCCTTAAGCAATACGGCATACAGATCCAAGCTTATACCTCGCAGGTTGGCCCGATCAAATTAGCGGGTAGTTACCAAGATTATGATTTAAGCTTGACGGAAAAGAGCGATGTACGTTGCCCGGACCCGAAGACCGCCTCAGAGATGGAAACCTTGATCGCTGAGGTCAAATCAAAAGGAGATACGATCGGCGGTGTTATTACCTGTGTGGCGAAAGGGGTTCCCGTCGGATTGGGAGAGCCTGTGTTCGGCAAGTTACATGCCGCGTTGGGACATGCGATGCTTACGATCAACGCCGTGAAAGGCTTCGAGTATGGAGACGGATTCAACGCCGCCTTCTTCCGCGGATCGGAAAGGAACGATCGCTTTTTCAATGATAACGGGCATATCAATACTCGTACCAATAATTCCGGCGGTATCCAAGGAGGGATATCCAACGGACAAGATATTTATTTCCGGGTAGCCTTTAAATCGGTCGCTACGATCTTGATGGAACAAGAAACGGTTAATATGGAGGGAGAGGATACGATATTAAAGGCACGCGGACGTCATGATCCATGCGTATTGCCTCGTGCGGTACCTATCGTCGAGTCTATGGCCGCCATGACTTTATTGGATTATTTATTGATCCAAAAGGCACGGGAAAACTTTTAAGACTAATTCTATATGGCTTGGATTCTGTTAATTATAGCCGGATTATTCGAGATCGGCTGGCCGCTGGGTTTTAAATTAGCAAGTATGCATTCCAAATATTTTATTTGGTTTATAGGTTTATCGATCTTATCCATGGGCTTAAGCGGTTATTTCTTATATCTCGCCCAGAAAAGCATCCCGATCGGTACGGCTTATGTAATCTGGACCGGGATCGGGGCTATAGGGACTGTTCTTCTTGGAATCTTGTTTTTCCATGATTCCGCGAATATATTCAGGTTATTGTTCTTATCTTTGATATTGATAGGGATCGTCGGCCTGAAATTAGTCCATTAATCCGGGTAAAAAAACACCAGTATTCGCATAGCCTTACGGCAGTATAGCCGTGAGCTTACGCCGGTATCGGCGTAGGGCTATGCGGATACCGGCGTTAAACGACGCGACTATTCATGATGATAAGGCTCGTTATTTAAGATCGTCATCGCCCGGTAAATCTGCTCGATAAAGATCAATCGGATCATCTGGTGGGAAAAAGTCATCTTGCTCAACGAGATCTTTTCCGATGCCGCTTTATACACGGCCTCACTAAAACCGTAAGGACCGCCCACCACAAATACCAAGCGTTTCGGAACCGTATGCATTTTCTTTTCCAGATAAGTAGAAAATTGCATGGAGGTAAACTCCTTCCCTTTCTCATCCAGCAACACCAAATAATCGCCGGGCTGCAAGGCCTTTAAAATCAATTCGCCCTCCTTTTCCTTTTGTTGCGCCTCAGAGAGATTCTTCACGTTCTTTATATCCGGTATGACTTCCATATCAAAGGGTATATAATGCGTCAAGCGATTTTTATACTCATTGATAGCCTCCACAAAATAACCGGCATCCGTCTTACCAATCACAATCAGTCCAATCTTCATCTACTTACATTTACATGTTTAGAAAGGCTAAGTTACAAGAAAAATACATACCTTTGCCACTAATTACTCAATAAAATAAAGAAAGCTTATGAAACGACTCTTACTTACATTCGCCTTGATATTCGCGTTCGTATGTGCGCAGGCGGCGGATATTACCAGTATATCAAATGCTTTCAAGGCAGGAAATGCCTCCTCTCTATCCGGTGCTATGGATAAGGTGGTGGATGTAGCCTTGCCCGGCTCCTCTAAGAAATGTAACGGAAGTGAGGCCGTCTCTATGTTGTCCTCATTTTTCAGTTCGAATAAGCCTTCCGGATTCTCGGTCGTACATCATGCGGATAAAAAGGAAAGCGGTTTCCTTGTCGGAAAGCTTCCGACGTCTTCCGGTGAGTATCGTGTAAACATCACGTACCGTGCCGAAGGGAATACAGCGATTATACAATCAATCAGAATAGAATAAAAGATGGACAAACTTATTGACGACTTAATCAAATTAGCGTTTGCCGAGGATATTGGCGATGGCGATCATACCACCTTATGTTGCATCCCCGAGACAGCGATGGGGAAAAGCCAGCTGATCATCAAGGAAGATGGCGTATTGGCCGGCGTGGAAATGGCTAAACGTATCTTCCACGACTTCGATCCGGAACTGAAAATGACGGTCTTTATACAAGACGGAGCCGAAGTGAAAAAAGGGGATATAGCGTTCGTGGTGGAAGGTAAGATCCAATCCTTATTGCAGACCGAACGGTTGATGCTGAACGTTATGCAACGCATGAGCGGTATCGCTACTACGACCCGTAAATACGCCAAGGCGTTGGAAGGTACCAAGACACACGTTTTGGATACTCGCAAGACAACTCCCGGTATGCGTATGATCGAGAAAGAGGCCGTACGTATCGGTGGCGGCATGAACCATCGCATCGGTTTGTTCGATATGGTCTTATTGAAAGATAATCATGTGGATTTTGCCGGAGGCATCGAGCAAGCGATTACACGTGCGCAAAACTATCTGAAAGAAAAAGGTAAGAACCTAAAGATCGAGATCGAGGTTCGTAACTTCGACGAGTTGGAACAAGCCATGAAAGTAGGTGGTATCGATCGTATTATGTTGGATAATTTCAATATCGAAAATACAAAAGAAGCGGTTCGCCGCATCAACGGACGTTTCGAGGTAGAGTCTTCCGGCGGTATCACGTTCGACACATTACGTGATTACGCGGAATGTGGCGTAGACTTCATCTCCGTAGGGGCTTTGACTCACTCCGTGAAGAGCTTGGATATGAGCTTCAAAGCCTGCTAAAACGAAAAACGATCATTCTATAAAAAAACAGCCTTGAGAAGATCAACTTCTTGAGGCTGTTTTTTCTATATCTACCCTATTATCTTGATTCACTATCATTTCTGATAGAACTATTATCATTTTTAAAACATTACCATTCCTTCCTTTCCCGTACTTTTAAGAACAAATTATTCAACCTAAAAATAGTATCATGAAAGAATTGAAAATGTTTATAGATGGCAGATTCATTGAGAATGAGTCTGGGAAATGGATCAAGGTATTGAATCCTTCTACCGAAGAGGTTATTTCACTGATGCCTGACGGGACGGTTGAAGATGCCAGAAAAGCAATCGATGCCGCAGAGAAAGCGCAGAATCAATGGGAAAGAACACCCTCTATAGAAAGGGCGGCTTATCTGACAAAGATAGCGGCAGGCATCCGTAAGAGAGAGAAGGAACTGACCGACATCATCGTCCGTGAAGGAGGCAAAACCCAAGGACTCGCCAATGTTGAAGTTCTTTTTACCGCGGATTATATGGATTACATGGCAGGCTGGGCCCGTCGGTACGAAGGGGAAATCATTCCCAGTGACCGCCCTCATGAAAACATTTTCTTATTTAAGAGACCGATTGGAGTAACGACAGGTATCCTACCTTGGAATTTCCCATTCTTTCTAGTCGCTCGTAAAGCCGCTCCGGCCTTGATCACCGGAAATACGATCGTGATAAAACCTAGCCAGCTTACGCCAGAGAACGCATACGTATTCGCACAGATCGTGGAGGAGGCAGGTTTGCCTGCCGGCGTTTTCAATCTGGTAAATGGACGGGGTAGCGTGATTGGGCATGAACTCGCGGCGAATCCGAAAGTAGGTATGGTTAGTCTGACAGGAAGCGTGGGAGCCGGACAACAAACCATGTCCGCTGCCGCTCCTAATATCACGAAAGTTTCTCTGGAGTTAGGAGGTAAAGCCCCGGCTATCGTGATGAAGGACGCAGATATCGATCTTGCTGTTAAGTCTATTATTGCCTCTCGTGTGATCAATACCGGACAGGTATGTAATTGTGCCGAACGGGTTTATGTAGACAAAGCGATAAAAGAGACCTTCATGGAAAAACTAGTCGCCGGCATGAAGCAGGTAAAAGTAGGAAACCCCAATGAGGTCGCGGATCTGGATATGGGACCGCTTATTGAAGCCAGCGCATTGGAGTCTATGGAGAAAAAAGTAGAGAGAGCGATCCAGCAAGGTGCTAGGCTACTGTGTGGCGGGCATAGGATCGGTACAAAAGGATATTTCTTCGAACCGACCGTTTTGGATTGTGTTACACAGAAAATGGATATCATACAAGAAGAGACTTTTGGCCCCATACTGCCGGTTGTCGAATATTCAGATATCAACGACGCTATCGCATGGGCGAATGATTGCGAATATGGATTGACATCTTCCGTATATACACAAAACTTGGATAACGCATTCAAGGTAATGCGTTCCTTAAAATTCGGGGAGACTTATATTAACCGTGAGAATTTTGAGGCTATGCAAGGCTTCCATGCGGGATGGCGTAAATCCGGAATCGGTGGCGCGGATGGAAAACATGGACTTGAGGAGTATTTGCAAACTCAAGTGGTTTATCTTGAGACAAAGGAATAAAAAATAAGACTAAAGATCCCTTCTTGGGATCTTTAGCATATCTACTTAATCTAACGTCAAATTAAATTCATCCCTCAAACGACCCAAGGTAGGATTTATCTTCATCAGCAACTCTAGCTTCTCCGTGGATGTATAAGCCAAATGCTTCTCATTTCCCTCTACGATCCGGACACGCATCTGGATACGGCTATTAGTAAGATGCTGGCGGAGAAATGGCAGGATATGGATCGCATTATTGATCAATTCCTCTTGCTGCCCCGGGTTATGTACGGCTACCTCGAAATAATAATTCTCTTGCAAGGTAGGCTTGCAATTGATCATCGTATTCTTAAGATACACTTTCTTGTCAATCGTTGCGGCGTAATTATCCCATTCACGAACCAAGGAATCATTGTCAAAGGGAGTTACTACCTCCTTTACGTTCGTTGTCGCTTGTTGAACGGTTTGTTGCTTAGGCTTCTCCACTCCGATCTCCTTCATGGAGATTCCCATCGGACGAGCCGTTCTACGAACCGGATTAGGCGCTGTAGACGGAGGTGGCGCAGGAACCGAGCTCGGCATGTGCGTACTCATAACTTGTGGAGCACCGGCCGCTGCCGTAACTGAAGGAGCTTGAGGCGGCTGTTGAGGCTTCCCGCTATTCACCGCTTGAGAAGCTGGATTCGTCCCGGCGATCGGCTCAATCAGCGCTTTTTTTTTATCGTCGGCGGCTACCTGTGTTAATTGACAGAGCTGAATCAACGTCAATTCCAATAAAAGACGCTTATTGCGGCTGGCACGATAATTCAAATCGCACGTATTCGCCAGCTCTATCGCCTTGAACAGAAGTTGATCCGGACAATGTTTCGCCATCTCCTTATATCGTTCACGTATAGAAGCCCCCACCTCGAATAGCACCAAGGTGGACTCATCCCGGCATACCAATAAATCCCGGAAATGCCCGGCCAAACCGGTTATGATATTCTGCCCGTCGAATCCTTTGCCTAATATCTCGTTCAAGATCAATAAAGATGCCCGCACATTGCCAGATAAGATCGCATCCGTCAGACGAAAATAATACTCATAATCCAACACGTTCAAGTTATCGATAACCGCTTGATACGTGATATTGCCATTCGTGAAACTTACCACTTGGTCAAAGATAGACAAAGCGTCGCGCATACCTCCATCCGCTTTCTGGGCGATCACGTTCAAGGCTTCCGGTTCCGCTGTTACCCCCTCTTGCGAAGAGACATATTGCAAATGCTCCACCATGTCGGCGATGGATATACGGGAGAAATCATAGATCTGACAACGGGAAAGGATCGTGGGAAGCACCTTGTGCTTCTCGGTCGTAGCCAAGATAAAGAGAGCATGATGCGGAGGTTCCTCCAATGTCTTCAAGAATGCGTTGAAAGCGGCGGTTGTCAACATATGGACCTCGTCAATAATGAAGACTTTGTATTTACCGATTGGAGGCGGGATACGCACTTGGTCGATCAAGGTACGGATATCGTCCACCGAATTATTCGAGGCGGCATCCAGTTCATGAATATTGTAAGAACGCTGCTCATTGAAAGCCCGGCACGACTCGCACGCATTACAAGCCTCGCCATCCGCCGTCGGATTCAAGCAATTGATCGTTTTCGCAAAGATACGGGCACACGAGGTCTTTCCTACTCCACGAGGACCGCAAAACAGGTAAGCATGCGCTAATTTGTTACTTTGTATCGCGTTTTTCAGCGTAGTGGTAAGAGACTTCTGCCCTACTACACTCCGAAAAGTGGACGGGCGATATTTTCTTGCCGATACAATATAATTATCCATTCTCTGCTTTTTATTGATAAGACAAAGATAAACAAAATAATTCATTATCTTCGCGAAAACGATGTTTCGATGTCACGCATAAAAGAGTTTTACATAAAGTATCTATCGTGGATCAACGCTTATTGGTTGGTTACCATCGTGTTCCTTATCGTCACCTTTACGGTGGGCGATAGCAGCCTGTATAAACGCTATACGTACGACGAGAAAATACGCGGCTTGGAGAAAGAGATCAAACATTATCAAAAGGAGATCGAGATCAACAGCAAGAAATTAAACGACCTGCATACGGACAAGGAGGGACTGGAACGTTTCGCCCGTGAAGAGTATTTTATGAAAAGGTCGAACGAGGATGTTTTTATTATCAAGGACAAATAAATGAATCAACAAATCAGATCGATTATTTTCGGCGTAGCGGGATTACTCGTATTAGCCGGTGCCATATTGTTTCTTACTCATTGGGCTGTCGCCCCTTATTTATTCGCTGTCGGTGCGGCGGGTATAGCCGTTTGCTATCTGACCCTTCCGGTTAAGGACTTGGACTTTCGTCGCCGCCGGCTCCACCGTTTCAACGTATTCGCCGGACTTCTAATGATCGTATCTTCCGGCTTTATGTTCAACAACCGTACCGAGTGGATCCTTTGCTTGAGCGTAGCCGCTATCTTACAAGTATATACCGCTTTCGTTACTCCTAAAGAGTAATTGGCCGCAAAACGCAGTCTCGACCGATGAATATATACTGACCAGGCCAACGCAGTATATATTACTTTGCAGATACAGTATATCTTCTATAAAATCCCCGGTAAGTACCGTGACTATGCCTAAATTTACTTCACAGATTTTACTGTTATTTTCTAAGGTACTTCACATCTTAGAGAACCTTCTCCTGAAAAACTTCACGGGGTTGAAAGTTGTTTCCTGAACCGGTTCACAGCGGCA
>OKWG01000040.1_pt1 | contig 88327 bp, 54 predicted proteins | sample 1607091 | NCBI WGS metagenome assembly OKWG01 (sample SAMN04414080, study PRJEB24778) | human gut metagenome | material: faecal | host: Homo sapiens
GCCATTTATTTAACAAAGTTATCCCACTAATACCATGTTGTTTGCAAAAACTGGTTTTGCTCATGCCGGATTGATAATAAGAATGAAGAAGATGCAATTTCTCTTCTTCGCTGTAATGCTCATGTTTCTTGCGCATAATAATTACACATTTTATTGTTATTGAATGTGTCTACCTATATCAGCATAAGACAGAGTGCTGAAGTGATGAAATACGGCGAGTGTAAGAAGATCGTTCTGTTTTGTGGTGAAAAAGCGTAAGTGATTGTAGATAGGATCGGATTATTGTAGATGTTTTTTTATCTGCAATCATGGGTTAAATATCATATAACCAGATGTCTATATGCAAAGTTGTAGATGTTGTAGATGTTTTTGATTATTTATAGGAAAGGATAGGGTGGTAAATGAATAGTGAGTGGGACGAGGGCGTTTTTAAGCAGATAGCCTTAGGGCAATTTATATAAAGGTATTTGCACGATGCGATGTGCAATTTTGCATGAAAATAGCACATCGCATCGTGCAATTTTGTATATTTGTCACATAAACATGAATCGATATGGAGACCTTATTTCGTTCCTTTAGAACTCAATTAGAGCATACTTCGACAGAAGTCGTGCGTTTTCTTCACGATCAGATCGCATGGGATAGCCGATTGGTTGCGATTTTAGGTGCTCGTGGTGTTGGGAAGACTACCCTATTGTTGCAGCATATCAAATTGTATGATCGTGAGGATGAGTCTTTGTATGTTACGGCAGATGATTTCTATTTTACCAAGTATCGGTTATTCGACATGGCTTATCAATTTTATAATCTGGGTGGGAAAAAACTTTATATTGACGAGATTCATAAATACAAGGATTGGTCTAGGGAGGTGAAGAATATATACGATCAAATTCCTGGTCTTCAAGTTATCTATACAGGTTCGTCTATTCTTGATCTGGAGAAAGGTGGTGCAGATTTAAGTCGCAGGAAGGTAGAGTATAGATTACCCGGACTTTCTTTTCGGGAATATTTGAATATATCGCAGGGGTGGCAGCTTCCATCGTATTCGTTGGAAGAGATTCTTGCTGGGAAGGTTGAGTTCCCTTATAAGGAAGCTCGTCCACTCAAATTATTTAATGATTATTTATCGACAGGTTATTATCCCTTTTTTCAAGATACGGAATATCTCTTGCGTCTGCGTAGCGTGATTAACCAAATGGTGGAATCTGATATTCCGATTTTTGCGGATATGACGGTGGCTTCTGCCGTAAAGTTGAAGAAATTATTATATGTATTAGCTCAAAGTGTCCCTTTCAAACCAAATTATACGAAGTTGGCGAGAGATTTGGATATCAGCCGGAATGTGTTGCCCGACTACATGAGTTATTTGGAGAAGGCAGGTCTGGTTAATTTACTGCGAGAAAAAGCGCAGGGCTTGAAATTATTGGAGAAAGTAGAGAAGATCTATCTGAATAATACGAATCTGGCTTATGCGTTGTCGGAGCAGGTACCGGATATCGGTTCCGTGCGTGAGACGGTTTTTCTATCTTGGATGCGAATCGTATGCTTCGTTACTTCTTCTGCGATTTCAGACTTTGAGATAGATGGCCGAACCTTTGAGATTGGGAGAAAGAATAAGACGCGGCAACAGATCAAGCAAGCGGCGGATGGGTATGTGGTGAAAGATGACATAGAGTATGCTTTCCGCAATATGATTCCTTTATGGATGTTTGGCTTTATCTATTGAATATCCATCAAGGTCTTGCCACGATCATTACATAATCCCTCTCGAACACTTTAGGATCGTCTAAGAATTTGATCAGGTCTTTTTGGCGGGAGGAGCCTGTGCGTTTAACGGTCTCACGCATTTCGGTGACGGTACGAATCATATAAACACAGTCATCGGTTTGTCCGTCTGGCCAGAACGGAAGTCCATCATCTATATCATTGATAAATCCTCCGGAGCTTTTGGGTAAGGCGTATGTTTTCTTCTCTTTCTTGAGATAGACTACTCGATGGGTGATAACCGGTTTGTAATCGTCCAGCCATCCCAGCCAATTATAGATGGCGGGAGAACCTTTTTGAAAGACTCCCATAAATAGCCCATTCGGATTCTCCAAGAAAGAACGAAGACCGGTCGGTTTATCTTGATTGTCTTTATGAAGCGCATATAAAGGGGTGATCGAGTTGGAACTTGAAAGCTGGTATACCGTATCGCGATAAGGAATCAAGAAATTCATCCGGTCTTGATCCGTATTCCAATAAAAGGTTTGAAACCGGGTGATCGTATCCGGAGAGACGTTAATATCTTTGGCATCCGCAAGGATGAATTTGCAAAGCGTATCTCCTCGAAGGTTGAATGTCGTTATTCCTTTCGGGATTTTAGAGCCTTCCGCATAATCACAAAGCATATATCCCGAGGAGGAGAAGCCTACTATTTGACTGGCATCCGCATTTATCGAATATTGGGTAGGCAGGTTTTCGGGGAATATATAATTCTGAATGGTCAGCATCGTATCTAATGTGGGTAATTCCCCGATACATGGCCTTATATCGTTGAATGTGGTCGAATCTTTTTTATTGTCTTGGTCGAGGCCGCTCAAGGCGCAGTACATACGGGTTGTTTTCTTGTCGTAAAATAGATTAAGGCCGTTCATCCCATGGTTCCATTTATAATCCAAGGCCTTAAATCCATATCGTTTGCTGGGAATGCCTTGCTTACGATAATAAATACGTGGGTTATTGAATGTGATGAAAGCGTCGCTATCCGGAATAGCGATCGCTTGTGTTACCGTGTAACGAGCGTCTCCAACATTATAATATTCCAGCTTAGAGGCTATTTGACTCAGTTTCAACATCGCCGGATGGTCCAGCGCCTTTTCTATATCAATGAGGGCCGGAGTCGTCGAACGATTATACTCCGCTTCATATTGGGGAGAGGTGGGTTGATTCCTTTGTTGGCAACTATTTAAGAGCAATGCAAGGAACAATAAGCATGTTGAGAACTTGGTGATCATGATTGGATACGTATTGTTTATCGCAAACATATGTAAAATAATTGATTGTAACAACTGATATTACGAATTTGTCATAGATTTGCGACAGGCCCGTAGAATAGTATCTAGAAATGATGCCTGTATATGATTTTATGATTTAGCGTTCTTTTTCTTAAGCGGAAGCCTTGGGAAAAGCTTTCGAAAACGAACTAGGTGGCTTGTTACGTTACTTCCTGCGATAATGAGGGTAACGGCTAGGATGATCAGGATGATTCCGCAACACAATCGTAACGTTAATGATTCACCGAAGACAGTCACTCCGAAGAATACGGCGGTCAACGGTTCCAAAGCTCCGAGGATAGCCGTCGGGGTGGAGCCGATATATTGGACCGCCAGTGTCGTGCAAAGGAAAGAGATAGCGGTTGGGAATATGGCTAGAGCGATCAGGTTACCCCATAAATACCAATCATGGACAATGTGAAGGCTCCTGCCGAAATCTATACGGACTAAAAACAAGGTCATTCCGAAAAGCAAGACATAGAACGTAAGTTTCAACGTAGCGATATTCTTTAATAGCGGACGATTCGCGCCTACGATATAAATAGCATAGGAAAGAGCGGAAGCCATGACCAACAGGACACCGGTTAAACTAAGAGTCGTTCCGTCGCCACTTTTATAAAGTAAGCCGATACCGCCTAATGCCAGCAAGATACAAAAGATGGTTTGTAACGTTAATTTCTCCTTGAAGACAAACGCCATGATCAGCGCCACTAAGATCGGATAGACAAACAGCAAAGTCGAGGCGATGCCTGCTTCCATATAATTATAGCTTTGGAATAACGCTAGGGAAGAGAAGGAAACCAACAGCCCCATGAGGATTAAAGGAACGATCTCGTTGGGTTTCAACTTAAAGTTCCGCCCTCTCGCTTTGATCATGATACCTAATACCGGGATCGCGAATAAATATCTGAAAAACAGGACTGAATCCGGATTCATACCGGCTTTATACAAGGGTAGGGCGAACAAGGGGTTCATTCCATAAGTCGCGGCGGCGATAGCCCCTAGAACATATCCTTTTGCTTTTGCATTCATGATTAAAAATATTAGCGCGCAAAAGTAGTATATTCATGATAAATATTATATATTTGTAGATTATCATTTCAATAAATCGTTAACTAAAAAGTAATAAATATGCCTCCAGCAGCAAGATTGACAGATATGCATACATGTCCTATGCAAACCCCGGCTTGGCCATCACCGATACCCCATGTAGGCGGTCCTATTGTAGGGCCGGGAGCGGCGACTGTTCTAATCGGCAAGCTACCGGCGGCGGTAATGGGAGATAATTGCGTTTGTGTAGGCCCTCCGGATACGATCATTAAAGGATCTTCCACCGTGATGATCTGCGGTAAACCTGCCGCCAGAATGGGAGATACGACAGCTCACGGAGGGCAAATCGTATTGGGATGTCCCACCGTTATAATAGGTGGTTAGGAGGATCTGCGGCATATAATATATGTATATTGTGAGAATATTACTATCTTTGCCGCCACTTGAAAACTAAAAATAACAAGACATGGAAACAGTAGTAAGTGGAATCAGACCAACAGGTAATCTGCATCTAGGCAATTACTTTGGTGCGGTAAAGAGTTTCTTGCGGATGCAAGATGAGTATAATTGCTTCTTCTTTATCGCTGATTGGCATTCGTTGACTACTCACCCGCATCCTGACAATATACGAAATAGCGTAAAGACGATCCTCTCGGAATATCTGGCTTGTGGTATCGATCCGGAAAAAGCTACCATTTATATTCAGAGCGATGTGCCGGAGGTGGTAGAGTTGTATCTATATTTGAATATGAACGCCGGTATCGGCGAGTTGATGCGTACGGCTTCCTTTAAGGATAAGGCCCGTCAGCAGTTGCATATCAGCCGGGAAGGATGTGAAGGCGATGTAGAGAAGGAGATTTTTAATGAAGGTAATAAACATAGCGTAAGCGCTGGTTTGTTGACTTACCCGACCTTGATGGCCGCCGATATTATTATCCATAAGGCGTTGAAGGTTCCTGTAGGTAAGGATCAGGAGCAGAATATGGAAATGGCTCGTCGTTTCGCCCGCCGTTTCAATTCTACCTATGGAGTAGATTTCTTCCCGGAACCAGCTTCGTTCCATTTGGGCGATAAGTCCGTGAAAGTACCGGGCTTGGATGGCTCCGGTAAGATGGGCAAGAGCGAGGGTAACGCGATCTACTTGATAGATGATGAGAAAACAATCAAGAAGAAGGTTATGAAAGCGGTTTCCGATGCGGGACCAACCGAGCCGAATAGCGTGAAGCCCGAGCCGATCGCCAATTTATTCACGATGATGGAAATTGTCTCCGAGAAAGAGACCTATGATTTCTTTAATGAGAAATACAACAATTGCGAGATCCGTTACGGCGATATGAAAAAGCAGTTGGCCGAGGATATCAATAAGTTCTGCGCTCCGATCCGTGAGCGTATCTTGGATATGGCCGCCAATACGGAATATCTGGATAAGGTAGCCCGTATGGGTGCGGAGAAAGCTCGTGAGAGCGCTTCTAAGACTTTAAATGAGGTACGCCAGATTATCGGTTTTCGTCCATATTGATGCTTATTAATTAAAAATAAGAAAAAGCGTTTAGGGATAAGTCCTTAAACGCTTTCTTTTTATTAAAACCATTATAAAGAACCTGAAAAGCGATTTGTTAAAAAGAAAAGGTTGTTACTTTGCGGTGAATAGTTACAGATAACAAACGTATGGCTGCTATTACCACCCAAGAATTTGAACATCATTTCAAGAGTTTATATAAGCCCTTGTGTTTGTTTGCGCTTCGTTATACCGATCAGGTGGACGATGCCGAGGATATCGTGCAACAGGCTTTCGCGGATGTATGGGATAAGAACCGGGCTGGTAATGTGATCGGGAATCTCAAGGCTTATTTATATCAAGCGGTGAGGAACCGTTCTCTTTCATTTACCTCACAACCCGTAAACGCTGAGGCCACCGAGCAGTTACCCGACGTAGAAGATACCTCGGAAGAGGAAGACATCCTGCGATCGGAGCGTGACGCCCGCCTGTGGGACGCTATCGATCGGTTACCTCCCGAACGGAAGAAGATTTTCTTGTTATCCAAACGGGATGGCTTGAAATACCAAGAGATCGCGGAGGAATTGAATTTATCGGTAAAAACGGTTGAGAACCAGATGAGCAAGGCATTGAAAGCTTTGCGAGAGACCGCTATCCGTGTTTATATGTTCTTTTTCGGATAAATTTTATAGAAAGGAATGGGGGTTTTTCATATTTCTCTGTCTTAGAGATAAAGGTTACTTGTTTATTTCATTAAAGCATGGAGAGTGTATGAGGAAGTTGGTGGTATTTGTGATGTTGATGACGTGCGTGATCTCGGCCCAAGCGCAATGGAAAGTGACGCCGGAAGCCGGTATGAACGTGACAAAGTATAAGGGAGATGTCGCTAAGGTAGGCTTTAAGGCTGGGGCTGCGGTCTCTTATACATTCGGATCGGGCTGGTTCTCGCTTCAATCCGGTTTGTATTATGTGCGACGGGGGAAGGGGCTGTCTTCTTATAGTGAGATTTATGGAACTAGTGAGAGTCCATATGGGGGACGGGAAGGTACGAGTATATTTCTCTATCCCGTTTCCAGTGATTATTTGAATCTGTGGGGATACGGTTATGGTAATGGTTACGGCTTTACGGGCTTCTATTATGATACCTATGGAATTAAGGATTTTGATGTAGAAGGTATAAGGCATCGCAGTCAGAAGGAGCATCGTGAATATATCCAATTACCGATCTTGGCTCGTTTCGATTGGCAGGTAAGTAAGGATGTTCGGTTACATTTGGCGGTCGGTCCCTATTTGGCGGTTGGCTTGGGAGGAAAAGTGACGTATGAGGAAAGTGATTATTCTTTAAAAGGAAAGCTGCCCTATAATAAGGAAATATCATATAACCCGTTTAATCCCGGCCAAGGATATGCGGTAGCGCCTCGTTTTGACTGGGGAGCTACCATAGAGGCTGGTATAGAGGTGAAACGGGTCGCTTTTAAGGTTGGCTATGATCTGGGTATAGATAAGCAATACAAGGGATATGCTTATAACATAGGTCTGAACTATCATACGGCTAGTTTTACCTTGGGATACACATTTTAAAGAGAAAATAGGATGAAAGCGATGGTTTGCGTATCGTCTAGGATCTCGCCCAGTATGAGTGTGGGAGTTCCATTGAAGAAGGGGCAGGCCCCAAATGTCGGATTCCAGTGGTATGAGACTGGAAGGACTTATTAAATAAAAGGAATAGTAATGAATAACGAGCATGGCAATAAATTAGAACAACGCGTCCGTTTCGTAGCGAAACGCTATCGGGAAGGAAGCCTTGACCCGGATAAGGCATGGCAGAAGTTCGCTTCTGAGCATGCGATTAGCCGGAAGGTCTCGTTTCGCCGGTATTGGATCGGGGCGGTCGCTGTCGTGTTAGTGCTCGTAGGTCTGGGGACATGGTTTACGGTAGAGAGAAACGCCCCGGATTGGGTTGCGATTACTACCGCCCCCGGACAAATGAAAGATGTTTACCTTCCGGATAGTACCTTGGTCGCTTTGGCCGGCGATTCATGGATCCGGTATGACGCGAAGAGATATGATAAAGAGAGGCGTGCCGTGGAGATGAATGGAAAGGCCTTTTTCCAAGTGACGAGGAACGAGGCACGCCCTTTCTCAGTGAAAACGAGCCAAACGGAAGTTACGGTGCTGGGAACAAGTTTCCAGATAGATGAGAAGCCTACCGTTACGGAAGTCAATGTAGTTACCGGCAAGGTATGTTTTACCGCCGGGGAGGAAAAGGAGAATGTGATACTTACCGCTGGAATGTCGGCTCAGTATTCTATGGAGAACAAGGAGATAACGGTAGTGACGGAAGAAGACGTGAACAAGTTGGCTTGGAGGACAGGGCAACTTCGTTTTATGGAGACACCGCTGGATAAGGTGATTGAGGACTTGAGTGATTATTATCAAGTCAAGATTGCGAACCAGACAAAGAATGAGGGAGCGAGATTGACCGCTACTTTTAATAATCTGCCTTTGGAGGATGTCTTGCAGGTTGTTAACCAGACATTGGACGCACGTTTGGTTTCCACTTCGAAGAAATAAAATCAGATCATTTATGAGATCTATTGTTGTATGGCTGATAGGGATTCTTTTGCTTCCCGGTTGGATGGGACATCTATATGCGCAGATGCCCGAACCTACGCCGACGGTTACGTTGGATATGCGGCAGGTTCCCCTGTTGGATATATTGATGGAGCTTGAGAAACAAACCGGATTGTTCTTCTCGTACGAGTCTTCTCTACTGAAAGAGCTGCCAGAGGTTTCCCTGTCGGTCCGGGATGAATCCTTGTCGTACTGCTTGAAGCGCTTATTTTCCCCATTACCGATTATCTATCGGGTTACGGGGCAATATATCATCTTAAAGCGAAAGCCCCGTCAATATACGATCAGCGGATTCGTCAGGGATTCAGCCTCGTATGAGAGTTTGTTGGGGGCCTCGGTTCTGGTGAAAAGTTCGAGGGGAGGGACGATGTCTAATAATTACGGCTTTTACAGCTTGATACTTCCACCCGGTAAGGTTCGCCTTAGGGCCTCGTATGTGGGCTTTAAGGCGATGGAGATAGAGATCGATTTGCAAAGGGATACGATGATCGACTTCCCGTTGAGGTCATTGGCCTCGTTAGGCGAGGTCGTTATTCGGGGGACCCGGCCTCGCTACGAGATATTGAGTAGCCGTGCGGGGGTGATCGACGTACCTGCCGAGCGGGTGAAGTCGATGCCCGCTTTGCTGGGGGAGGCGGATCTGGTGAAGACCTTACAGCAGTTGCCGGGCGTGGCGGTAGGCACCGAGGGAATGACCGGCTTGTATGTGCGTGGGGGCGGGGCCGATGAGAATTTGTATCTGCTGGATGGAAATCCGGTCTATCATGTGAACCATTTGTTGGGGTTTTTCTCGGCGTTCAACCCGGACGCGATAAAGAATACCCGGTTTTATAAAGGGAGCTTTCCGGCGGAATACGGCGGAAGGCTCTCGTCGGTTGTAGATGTCCGTATGAATGACGGTAATCGGCAGGAGTATCACGGGAATATCTCCGTGGGTTTGCTTTCCGCACGGGCCAATCTGGAGGGGCCGATTGTTAAGGATCGCTCCTCGTTTAATGTCTCGGTACGTCGTACGTGGTTGGATTTGATAACAGGGACGGCTTTGGCTGTAGTCAATAAGAACAGTAGTATCAAAGATGTTTTCGGTTATCATTTCTTCGATATTAATGCGAAACTCAACCACTCTTTCTCGGATCGGAGCCGTGCCTATCTGAGCTTTTATATGGGGCAAGATGCTTTCAGGCAAGGGAGTAAGGAGAAGAATGGGGATTCCGAGGATATGTTTCTGTGGCGTTGGGGAAACTTGATCGGCTCTGCTGGATGGAACTACGTGTTCGGGCAAAAACTGTTTGGTAATTTGATGGTGGGTTACAGCCGTTTTCGTTCTCATATCCGGCAGGAAGTGGGGGGATATGAAATTTATGCAGGTAAGGAGGGAAAAGAATCGTTCAAACGAGAGAGCTACTATAAATCGGAGATGGAGGATCTGAGCGTACGTTTGTCGGTGGATTACAGTCCTTCAATGAATCACCGGATACGAATGGGCACGGATTACCTGTATCATAATTTTCGCCCGGAGAATAGCCAGCAACGGTCTTGGGTGAACGATTCGTTAGTAAATCCCGTATATGAGCTTTTGTATGATTATTCCTTGATAAAAGGGCATGAGTTCTCTTTGTTTGCCGAGGATGAGATGCGGGTCACGGATCGCTTGCGGATGAATGCCGGATTGCGGTATACCTTGTTTCATGTAGAGAATGAGATCTATCATTCTTTTCAGCCTCGTTTGTCGGCACGTTATTTACTTCGTCCGGATCTATCGGCGAAGATATCCTACAGTAAGATGAACCAATATGTCCACTTATTATCGAATACCTATGTGAACCAACCTACGGATATTTGGGTCCCGGTGACGGAGCAAGTCCCTCCGATGAGTTCTCACCAGATTACCGCCGGGCTTTATTATAATCTGAAACGGATGTATGATTTCTCGATCGAGGGGTATTATAAACGGTTGAATAACTTGATTGATTATAAGGATCATTGGCCGGTTGAGACACATTTCTCCGGTTGGGAAGACCGGGTCGGTTTGGGAAAGGGTAAGACCTATGGTGTGGAGTTTATGGCGCAAAAGACAAATGGGAAGACAACCGGATGGATCGGGTATACGCTCTCTTGGTCGGATCGGTGGTTTCCGGATGGTTCCGTGAATAAGGGGCGTCATTTCCCGTTTCGCTTCGACAACCGGCATAAGGTGAATGTGGTCGTTTCTCGTAAGTTATCCCGGAAGGTGGAGTTGACGGCGGCTTGGGTATTCGCGTCGGGCAATCATATCAGTTTGCCGGAATATAAGTATCTTTCTCCCTCTTACCAGAGAGAGCATGGATATTTTGAGGTGGTAGGGATGATGGATACGAATCCCGGCTTGAGCGCACGCAATAATTATCAACTGTCTCCGTACCATCGTTTGGATCTAGGGGTGAATTTTTACCGGTATAAAAAGAAAGGACGAATGGGGATTTGGAACCTAAGCTTATATAACGCTTATCTGAAGCCGAACCCTTTCATGACCGAGTTGAAAGCTGGTGGTTCCGACGTCGTTTTGCAGGAGACGATTTTGTTTTATTGTATGCCATCGGTCTCTTACACTTATAAATTTTAGCTTATGGGAAGAAGTTTACTGGCTATATGTATCTTGATGTATGGGGTGCTAGCGGCCTCATGTGTACGTGACGTGGAAATAAACTTAGGGGATTTGCCGGACCGGATCGTCCTCAACGCCTCGGTGAGTCCTGGGAAGGATGTACGTGCCCATGTCTCGAAGACTTGGTTTATCATGGATAATGTGGCCAATTTCGATTTACCGGATCCGAAAATCCGTGTCTACATCAATGGCGAGTTTCAAGGTTTGATGCGGTATGATGACTTTAAGGAGGAGGTTTTTAATACGGGGCAATATGTTTTGCCCGGTTGCCGTGTGCGTGAGGGAGACCGTTTACGCATGGAGGCGGAGGCGGACGGGTATGAACCAGTCTCGGGGGAAACTCTAATTCCCGGTGGAGTGAAGATTATCGGTGTGGACACTTCTACCTATCGGTCTTCTTCATATTTATCCAGTAATTTACGTTTTACAGTCGAGATGAATCCCGCTAGTAGTGGCTATTACCGTTTAGTCATAGAGAAAGTGACGGATTACCGGAAAGGGGATAGTACCATGACAGTGACCTCTTACCAAAGTGCGAATGGATACCTTTGGTATTATACTTATTTTAACCTATATTACGAGGATCCGGTATTCCAGACTTTCGAGGGAAGCCCGATCACGAGTCAGATAGACGGGCGGTATTGTATGGGGGTGTTTGCGGGGAAGGACATGATTTCCGGGAATACGCTCCGTGTGTCTGTTTCTCCGGTAGATTATTCGTATGAGAGCGACACGCTTTCGTCGAAAGTCCATTACGATGTGCATCTGTTGTCTATCTCCGAGGATTATTATCGATATATGAAGATTATGCGGGGCTACTCTATCACGATCGGCGACGCGAATTTCGGGGCGTTGATAGAGCCTGCCGATACGTATTCGAATGTGGAGAACGGCTTTGGGATTGTCGCCGGATATCAAGAGGATAAATTGCGTATCACGATGCGGAGAGATACGGTACCTCCTTCTTGGAATCCTTGGGACGGATACAGTGTACAGTAGGCAGTGGGCTACGCCGAAAAAGACCCTTCTCGGATAGGGGTATTTTAGGAAATCTTGTCTTATAAATGAATTCAATGAAGTAGAATGATGACAGAGTGGATGAATAAATGGCTTATCGCCATTTTTTGCTGGATGATTTTTATGCCTGTACCAGACCTCTTGGCCCAATCAGCCAAGACGAAGGATGATCCCCGGATTACGTTGCGTATGAAGGAGGTTTCGTTGCCGGAGGTCTTGTCAGAGATCGAAAGACAGGCGGGCGTGACCTTCTCGTATGAGTCTTCTTTGTTGAAAGAGCTTCCGAAGATCAGTTTCCAAGTGAAAGATGAGGCATTGACGGATTGTTTGACCCGCTTGTTCGAGTCGTATCCGATCGTGTATAAGGTGAGTGGAAAGATCGTGATTCTGAAGCGTAGACAGAGACAGGTAACGATCAGCGGCTTCGTGAGGGACCAAGCGTCCTCGGAGTCTCTGATCGGAGCCTCTGTTTATGAGGTCGCCAGCCGGAAAGGCTCGGCTACGAATAGCTATGGTTTTTTCAGTTTGACGCTTCCGCCGGGGAATATCCGCTTGCATGCTTCTTACATTGGTTATGAGAGCTGTTCCTTTAATTTCACGGAATTGGATAGGGATACCATATTAAATATTGAGTTGCGTCCGAACGCCCGTCTGGAGGAAGTGGTAGTTACGGCTTCGGAGCGGGATCGTTTGTCTGTAAATAACACCTTGATGGGAACGATGGGGTTTAGCCAGAAGACGATCAAGGCGACACCGACCCTGTTTGGTGAGTCCGATATCGTGAAGACCTTGCAACTGACTCCGGGTGTAGCCAGTGGGACAGAGGGACTGGCCGGTTTATATGTTCGTGGCGGCGACCAAGATGGAAATCTGTTTTTGATAGACGGTAATCCGGTTTACCAGATCAATCATGTCGGCGGGCTATTCTCCGCTTTCAATCCGGAGGCGATCCGTAATCTGGACTTTTTCAAGGCGGGTTTCCCTGCGAGATATGGCGGGCGACTCTCGTCTGTGGTAGATGTCCATACCAAAGAGGGCAATATGAAAGAGTACCATGGTAGCGCTACGATCGGGCTGATCTCCGGTAATCTGAGCTTGGAAGGCCCTATCATCAAGGATCGCACGGCTTTTCAGATAGCGCTTAGACGCTCGTGGCTGGATGTACTCTCTGCCCCAGCGATAGCGATAGCAAATAAGGTTCGAAAAGACGGTCATAAAATAAATCTTCGTTACGCTTTTCACGATTTGAATTTAAAGCTTAATCATCGTTTCAGCGATCGCAGCCGGATGTTTTTCAGCTTATATAACGGGAATGATGTATTAAAAGGAGGGGGAATGGATTTCTCAACAAAAGAAGAGCAAGTCCCTTATACGGATGGTACCCATTCATCGCTGCGTTGGGGTAATTTGATGGGAGCCTTGGGCTGGACTTATGTCTTCAATAACCGTTTGTTCGGACGGGTTTCCGGGGTCTTTTCACGGTATCGCTCGAATGTACGGAGTTCAAAAGAATATAATTATGGTGTGGAAGGAGAAGATAATTATCTCTCTTCTTCATCGGAAACGAGTAGTTCTACCTCTATCTTGGATATGGGCGTCCGTTCCTCTTTTGATTACACGCCTTTTACGTCGCATGTGATTCGTTTTGGAGGGGATTTCTTGATGCACCGTTTCCGCCCGGAGTATAATGAGGTGAAAGCAGCCGGTTCCGGTATGCTGGAGTTTTCGAATATGGGGAAAATATATACGAATGATCTGCTATGGGCCCGTGAGGCGGCTGTCTTCGGAGAAGATGATTGGAATGTCTTACCTAGCTTGCGTTTGAATGCGGGGCTTCGGTTTAGCCTGTTCAATGTGGAGCGGAAGGCTTATACATTATTGGAGCCTCGCGCTTCCTTGAGATGGTTGCTACGTGACGATCTTAGCTTCAAAGCCTCATACGCCCGTATGGGGCAATATATCCATTTATTGGGCAACAGTTATATAAATTTGCCGACGGATGCGTGGATGCCTGTTACCCGTAAGTTGAAACCTTTAATCAGCGATCAAGTCTCCGCTGGTTTCTATTATAATCTGATGCGTTCTTATAGTTTCTCGGTAGAGGGGTATTATAAATGGATGAAGAACCTGTTGGATTATAAAGACGGCTATTCCTTCTTGCCCGGTACGGCGGCTTGGGAGGAAAAAATGGCGGTCGGCAAGGGACGTTCGTATGGCGTGGAGTTCTTGGCTCGCAAGGAAAGCGGACGTACGACCGGTTGGATAGGATATACACTTTCATGGTCGGATCGGCGTTTCGATGAGATCGATAACGGGCGACGCTTTCCGGCACGTTACGATAACCGGCATAAGCTGAATATCGTGGTTTCGCATAAACTGTCGGATAAGGTGGAACTGACAGCCGCTTGGACGTATACTTCCGGCAATCGCATGACCTTGTCGTTGGAGAGTTATGAGCAAGCTGGTACGCTTACTATTTCCAACCAATACAAGATGAATAACTGGTGGGAACCATCCGGGGAAGTGGTGGATTTGTATACACGTCGTAATAATTACCAGATGCCGGCTTATCATCGTCTGGATTTGGGACTTAATATTTACCGTCCGAAGAAGAAGGGACGAATGGGCATCTGGAATATCAGTATTTATAATGTATATAGCCGGATGAATCCGTTTATGGTCTATAAAAGCGAGAACTGGACACCTATTATTAATTTGGTCCCGGGCTCTTCTTCTCATTCCAGTCAAAATAGACCTTGTTTTAAGTTGATAGGTATTATGCCTATCATACCTTCCATATCATATACTTATAAATTCTAGGAGGATGAAACAGATAAAGAGTATCTTGATAAATACGATTTGTATAGTAAGCCTGTTTGGTTTGATGTCTTGCATCAAGGAGATCGACCTTGAATCCTTACGGCCAGATCCCACTTTGGTAGTGAACTGTGTCGCTATAACCGGCGAACCCTTGACTGTAAGTGTCTCCCGTACTTGGTTTTTCACGGATGATCATCCGAACGTGACTTTGGATAAAGCCGAGGTGAATTTATTCGTGAATGGCGTTTTTAAAGAGCGTATGAGCTTTCAGGAGGGGGATGAGGCATTTAACACGAAAGGTTATTTCAAGTCTGATTTTATACCGGTGAAAGGGGATCGTATCCGTGTGGAAGCTTCTTATCCGGAATATGGTGTGGCAAGTGCTGAGACGGTCATGCCTGAGCCTGCTCAGGTCTTGAAAGCGGGGGTAACCTATGCCACGGTAGCTGGCTCTTTTGGTTCTGCTCGCCAGAATGCGATTTATCAGGTAACACTCAAAGATAACCCTGCCGAGGAGAATTATTATTTACTCCGTATGGAAGAGGGCATTCCTGTTTTTGATGGAATAGCTAAGGAATATACAGGAGAATATAAATGGTTCTCGGTGAGTCCAAACTATGCGACTGAACCTGTTTTTGGTCAATCGTTGACAGCCTTGGATCAAATCTTTGGCAATGACTGGATGTATGGGTATGATGGAAAGGTCTTTTCTGATGAGTTAATAAACGGGCAAGAATATACCTTGCACTTAAGGGATGAGTATTATTATGAACCTTATTATGGATCATATCCGCTAAAAGTAGTCCCGGATTCGATAGGGATAGAAGATCTAAATGAGGAAGATTTTCTTCCGATTCCTCCTAAGCACCTACGGGTACACCTATATGCTATCTCGGCGGAATACTATCGATATCTGAAAGTTTTGCAAGATAAAGACACGGATTCAGTTTCGAACCTTTTGATCGATGGCGGTCTGGCCGAACCGATCCGTGTATTTAGCAATATAGACGGTGGTGTCGGTATCCTAGGCAGTTGCCACGTAGGAATGTTTGAGACGGAAATAGCGTCTTCCTCACATTCCAATCTTGAAGCGGCCCGATTTGAAGACGGGATAGACTAGGAACTGTGGTTCCATTTTCCGTCGTACCGGGTTGTATTCATAGTTAACACCGGCTCCCATCCAGAAATTATCAGTAACCTTGAACTCCATTGAGCCGCCCACTTGGGTATGGTAGAGAAAAGGGTTGCTGAGCATATGGGGGTTGTTGTACTCGTCGGCGTAATAAGCGTATTGTCCCCAGCCTTTCAGTTTCAACCAGTCAGTAGGTTGATATTCCACTTGTACGTTTGCGCCCGCTGTTATTCCGGGACTAGGGTTGAAGGGACTAAAGAAACGACCACCGAATCCTCCGCCATAAAGACTCCAATTGCCGCTGTGCCAAGAAATACCCCCGTTCATGATCGTCATGCCTCCGACTCCCGGCCATGTATATTGAACACCGTTAGCGATAAGATCGAAACTTTCGTTTAGCCGTTTCATATAAGTCTCATTGAAATCCAACGCCATTGGCGATACCTCCCGAAGCATCGGGGTATATACGTTAAAGAACGGCTGATAGGCGGCGGAAGATATCTGCATATCCATCGGACGCTCTTGTAGGGACGTATGGGGAATATCGGGCGTGAACTCCCGTAGTTTAATATCGATATCCCGTGTCCCCGCAGGGGTAAATGTCTTATAAGAGGCTTTCGGGATGTTCAACTCATACGTCTTGTTTTTAGGCAGGACGATGATTTTACCTTCTTTATTTAAAATAAACGAAAAGTCAGACTGTGCCTGGATTCCAACGACACATATCCATGCCATGAATATAAATAATCCTCGTCTCATACACTCTCCTCCTATTTTTGATGTGAAGGTAATTTTTTTTTGAATAAGATGCAACTTTTAGGATACCTATTTCATCCATATAATAGAGAGCATAAGTACTTATGGATGAACAACTGTTAATCGATGGATGTATGCGAGGCGAATCATGGGCTCGTAAGGAATTGTACGAGCAATATGCTCCTGCTATGATGAGTGTTTGCATGCGTTACGTGGGTGACAGGGAGACGGCCCGTGATCTTCTGCAGGACGGGTTCGTGAAGATATTTACGAAGATCCGGTCGTATTCCGGCTCCGGGGCTTTCGGGGGGTGGATACGGCGGATCTTTGTCACTACGGCTCTTGAATATCTCCGGTCTTCAGAGAACACGAGGCTAAGTGTAGGTTTGGATGGCTATGACGACAGTTTGGAAGATATCAACTACTCCGTATTGGACCGTTTATCGGCGGACGACTTGTTGGCTTGCGTGGCCCAATTGCCGTCGGGATATCGTACGGTCTTCAACTTATATGCGATAGAGGGATATACGCATAGCGAGATCGCCGAGATGCTGCATGTACAGGAGGCGACTTCCCGTTCCCAGTTTATCCGGGCGAGGAACGCTTTGCAAAAGAGTGTACAATCTTTAATAAGGCATGAAAATGCGGGACGATAAGGATCATAACGAACGGCTGGATGATTTCAGCGGCTATATGCGGCAGCGCTTGGAAGAGCACCGGTTGCCGGTAGATGCTGGCGGCTGGGATGAGGTGGAGGCCCGGATGAACCGGAGAGCGAGATCACGGGGTTGGTTGTGGACGGGAGGCTTGGCCGCCGCCGTAGTGCTGGCTTTGGTTATTTGGCTGCTACCTTCCCCGGAGAAGATGCCATTGGAGGAATTGAGCCCCTTTCAGAAAGAGATATCGGAGAAAGCGGAGGAAATGAATATTCTTCCGGAGCATCCGGTTTTACCTATAGAATCTGGAAAGAAACGTATGGCGAAAGTGCTGAAATGGGAAAAAAGGGCTAAGCCTTCCGCTATTGTCGGGGAAAAGGAAACGATCCGGGAGGATGAGAGGCGTGAGACTATCGAGATTATTGAGAAGGATGCGATTGCGGCTATCGTAGAAGAACCGTCTGTGAAGGAGGATGCGTCCGAGGATTCGACGGACATAGTCGTTAAGCGAGGTGACTCTACAGTTCCTCTACCGGAAGGCGAACGAAAAGCCTCTTTGAAAAAGAAAGTCAAGAAGAGTAAACGAAATAAGTGGTTATTGGCCGCCGCCGTTGGCTCTAGTGGTTATGTAGATAGCTTTTTAAATACGGATATGAGTTATGGCGATGTTTCTTCTCCGGGAGATATGAATGTTCCTTCCCAAGATCCTGATCCGAATAAGCCGGATAAAGACGATAATGAGAAGGAGAATGGCAATACGCCTCCCCAAACGGCCTCATTCCGTAATGCCCCGGTATTACGGAGTTCTAAGGTGGATGAGAACTTCTTGGATAATCGTTCGTTCGAATCTTATCCGGACGTTAGCTATTCCCTTCCGATATCTTTCGGTTTTACGGTACGGAAGGATTTGAGCCGACGTATAGCGGTGGAAAGTGGATTGATGTATACGTATTTATCCACTACATTCAAGAGGGGAGGGGATTGCCCGTCGGAGGTGAAATCGTCTTTGCATTATCTGGGTATTCCTTTGAATCTGGTGGTTTATGTATGGAGGAATCAGCGATGGAATGTCTATCTCTCCGGAGGCTTTATGATGGAGAAGGGTTTGCAGGCCGTGCATAGCGGTTATATCGCCGGAAACGGAACGACTATCTCTAAGAGCAAAAAGGAGGGCATCCACGGTATGCAATGGTCCGTGAATGCCTCGGTCGGTGCCGCTTATCGTTTCTATGGGGATTGGAGTCTCTATTTCGAGCCTCGCTTCTCCCATTATTTCGACTGTGATCAACCGGCTAGTATTCGTACAGACAAGCCGTTGGGATTTGGGTTGAGCGCAGGTATACGATATGCTTTTTAATGATTAAATCTATTATAATTATGCGGAAACTTTTTTATTGGGCGTTTGCCTTTAGCCTTTGCGTCTTAATGGGATGCAAGGATGATGGAGTGAGAATGGAGGTCGTGCGGTATGCTATCAACGAACCGGTATTCATGTCGATCTCCGAGTTTCGGAATTCAGTGAAGGTGACGGATGAGGTGGTGCCAATCACCAAGCGGGGTAAGATCTGTTTCTATAAGGATTACCTGTATATTTCTTCCCCGGATAAGGGCATCCATATCGTGGATAACAGGAATCCGGCATCTCCCCGGATAGCGGGCTTTGTAGAGTTGATCGGTAACGAGGATCTCTCGATCAAGGATGATAAATTGTATGCGGATTCGTATGTGGATCTGGTCTGGTTCGATATCTCCGATCCGGAGAGACCTGAATTGGAAGGTCGTGTGGAGAACGCTTTCCGTTATGCGCTTCCGACCATAGAGAATGGCTATGGGTTCGATTATAATATGTGTTATTCGGAAGAAGCGAGAGCGAAAGGTGTCGTGGTTGGTTGGGAGCCGAAGGAACGGGAGGAAACCATTTACCATTATCCGAGTTATGGCGGTGATCTGATAGCGAACGATGCGGCGCCGGGTACTTCCACGCAGGGCGTGAACGGATCTATGGCTCGTTTTTCTATTTATGGTAAGTACTTATATACGGTAGAACAGAATATCATGTGTGTTTTCGACCTGTCTGGAGACAAGCCTGTCTTGACGACAAACGACATTTGGTTGCAACGTGATGTCGAGACTCTTTTCAACTATAAAGATAAGATGTTCATGGGAACTCCGACCGGCATGTTGATCTATTCGCTGGAAGATCCGCTAGCGCCTAAGTATCGTTCTTCCGTAAGTCATGTCTTTGGTTGTGATCCGGTTGTCGTGGAGGATGACTTAGCGTATGTGACCGTGCATTCCGGAAATACTTGCGGGCAAAATACCAATGAACTGATGCTCATAGACGTAAGTGATGTGGACCAACCGAACTTGCTGGTTACTTATGGCATGAAATGCCCGAAAGGACTAGGTATCGATAACGGTACTTTATTCCTCTGCGACGAAGGTTTAAAGGTCTTCAACGCGAAAGATCCTATGACCTTGATGGCTAATCAGCTTGTTCATTATGCCGGAATGGAGGGTTACGACGTAATCCCTTTCAAGAATACCTTGATGATGATCGCCGATGATGGCCTTTACCAATACGATTATTCCAATTTACAGGCGATATCTCAGTTAAGTAAATTGCCAATGGGCGAATAGAGTTTAATATTCCTCTTCGCTATTCGCTTCGCAAGGTGTTTACCGGATTGCGGGATGCCGCCTTATAACTATGCCTGCTTACGGTCAGTAGCGTAACCATCAATACGATACCGCCGGACAGCAGGCATGTTCCTATGGATATGTCCACCCGATATACGAAATTCTCCAGCCAACAACTCAGCGAATACCACGTGATAGGAACGGCAATCGCGAAAGCGATCCCTACCCAGCCGATAAACCGACGATTTAATAGATACAAGATCTCCTCGGCCGTAGCCCCGTTTACCTTACGGATACCGATTTCTTTCGTACGCTGCCGGATGACATAGAGAGCCATGCCGAATAATCCGAAGGCGGTTAGCAGGAGGCTGATGATCGAGTACATGATGAGCAAATGTGCCAGTTCGATCGTTTTTCGGTTAGATAACATAAATTCCTCGTATATATCTTGATATTCGAAAGGTACGTTGGGGTTGATCTTTTCCCATGTTTGTTGCAGTAAAGCTAGAGCCTCGGCTCTGCGCTCCTTTTTCAGTCGGATTTGGACGAGGTTATAGGGGGGAGTATGCGTTAGGTAGGTCAAGCTAGGGTAAACCTCTTGTCGTAAGGTTCCTGTATATAGATTCTCCACGATCCCTGCTATAATCGCTATCGGTTCTCCTTCCTTTTCCATCTTCCCGAATTCAGTGTCGTAAAGGCGGACAGGCTTACCCACGGGATTCTCGCCTTTGGGCACGAGCAAACGTGCGTATTGTTCGTTAATATAGACGGGTGTGCTGTATTGTTTTAGAGCCTCTCGCTCTGAGAGTCCTTGAAGAATGTTTATCTTCATAACCTTTAGGAAAGTACTATCACCTTCGTATTGGCCTAGCGTATAATTTAGTTCGTTTCCGTTTTCGTCTTTCAAGACCATTGTCCGCAAGTTGAACTGTATGATCCCGCTTTTCGAAAGGCACATCTCTTCTATGGAAGGATAACGCCGGATCTCTTCAGAGAAGGTCTGTATATGGTTCCCACTCCAGTCGGCTATTTCGATGAGATCCCGGTAACGTTCACCGCTTGTCTGAGTGAGCGTTAGTTGCTGCTGTACGATCAGCGTGGCGAATACCAGAGCTATTGAGATGGCGAATTGTAAGATGGAGAGCCCGCCTATGATTGTCCGCTTCCGGGTACCGGTGGTGAATGATTTATACTCGGAATGGGAAAGGGAGTTGATCTTATGGCTCATATATAATGAGGGGATAATGGATAGAGCTAGGATGAGTGCCACGATCACAGGTAAGACCTGTCCACTAAAGAAAAATCCCAAGGAGATACGTCCGGAAACGATCCGGTTGAAAGCCGGCAGGAAATCCAGTGTAAGTAATAAGGATAAAAAGAAAGCGATCAGCACGGTAAGGAAAGTATCCAAGAATAGCTGGCGATGGATTTGCCCAGCCGATGCTCCCATCACTTTCTGGGTGTAGATCATCTTTACCTGTTGCAAAATGCGGGAGAAACTTAGGTTGGCATAATTGAAACAGGCGATCACGAGGATTAGGATGGCCGAGAACAAACCAACGTACAGTAAGTCTTTCTGGTTTCGGTGGATATAGGGGATGTATTCTTGTGTATAGGTTTGCTCTTGGAAATAACTCTCTTGGAGGGTATAGAAATAATACTGTCCGGTTCCGTTGAAAGTAGGTACCTTATCATCCTTTAGTTTTTGAGTGAACGTATCGATGTTGAAGAGATCGTTTACCAGTAATAAGGTAGGGCCGCCATTGAATTGGGAGGTAGTGCCTGCCAATGCGTTGAACTTCAAGAATGATTGAGGGTACTCTTTGATAACGGCGGCGACCTCGTAGGTAATCGTCTCGTTCTCATAAGCGTACTTTGCCGAGAAGGTTTTACCGATAGGATCCTCGTTCCCGAAGAATATCTTCGCTTGGTATTCGGTCAACGCAATTGCGTTTGGTTGGGTTAATGCCTTGTTTATATCTCCTGCCATTACCTTGTAAGGGAAAAAGCGAGGAAAGGAGGGATCTGCTCTGACGATCGAGATTGGGTTGAAGCGCTTTTCTCCTATCGTGATGGAGGCGGCATTCTCTATGTTCAGTCGTAAATAATCCTCAACTTCCGGGTATTGGTCTTTTAGCTGCACAGGGATCTTCCCTTTAATAAAAGATACTTTCTCTCCGGAGGTCAAGGGAGAGTCTTGTGCCATATAGATGATATGCGACTTATTGGGATTATGGGCTTCTATCCTAGATTCATAAATGACGTATGAGATCAGTAGGTTGGTACAAGTGATGCCTGCCGCCAGACTCAATAAGGAAATGACGGCGAACGTCTTGTTTCGCCACCAGCTACGGAATATAAGTTTTAGAGATATGGATTCCATGGTTTTATCTGTTTGTTGGTTCAAAGCTATCCGGTTGCGTGGAATATGGCAAATAAAATCGGAGGAAACGATCGTAAAGAACTGGATTTGTCTAAATATTGGACACTGAGACCCGGGAAAAGATCGTATCTTTGCGTACGAAAAAAAGAGGAGGCTTAATGCGTGATGCGAAGATTATAGTCGTAGATGACAATGAGGCGATATTGAGAAGTCTGCGGACGGTCTTGTCCCATGAGTTTAAGACGATCGTTACCGTATCATCTCCCGTATTATTGCCTGCCCTTTTGCGGAATGGAGATGTGGATTTGGTTTTACTGGATATGAACTTCGGCACTGGAAAGCAAGGCGGAGGGGAAGGACTTTTCTGGTTGGATCGTATCTTGGAGCTTAAGAATCCTCCGGCCGTTATCTTGATAACCGCTTTTGGGGATATCGAGTTGGCTGTATCTTCCCTTAAAAAGGGAGCCACGGACTTTATCGTGAAACCTTGGGATAACGAGAATTTGATTCAAGCACTTACCCACGTCTTGGAACGTCGTGCGGAATCAGATGAGAGCGAGATTTCCTCTGTGGCAGAATCTCTAGTCTCCCATCCTTGTACGTTGGAGGATATGGAGCGGCAGTTTATCGCCGAGGTATTGAAAGAAAAGAAAGGGAACCTGACGCTTGTGGCTCAACAATTGGATATTAGCCGCCAGACCCTTTATAATAAGATGCGGAAATACGGGTTGTAGATTATAAGGAGAGTAACCATGGTCAACCGGAATTTATACCTGAAGATTATAGGGAGCGTTTCCTTAATCGTACTTTTTGCGTTACTTGGATCTGTATTGTTGATAACCGGTATTTCTTATTTTTTATCCTTTGTATGTCTGTGTGTTATCCTGTTGATAACTCTGTTGCTAATCCAGTGGATAAACGGTACAAATCGTAAGATCGCTATTTTCTTCGAGTCGGTTCGTAATGGGAATACAACTTTGCGATACCCGGATAAAACGAATGATCCCTTTGTAAAGGACTTATATGCGGAAATGAATCGGATTATCCTCCTATTCAGTCAAAACCAGAATGAGATGGAAGAGAAGCGCTTGTATTACGAGAGCATCTTGCGGGTACTGACGCATGAGATTCGTAATTCGATTACGCCAATCCGTTCCTTATCTGCTGATCTGTTGAAATATTCCGATACATATACTCCGGAGCAATTACGGGAAGGTTTGGAGGTTATTCATGGGCAAGCGAAAAATCTATCCGCTTTCTTGGATTCCTACCATTGTCTGACGCATCTTCCGGAGCCGGAAAGAACCGAGGTGCCTATAACCTCTTTATTTCGGAAGATGGAACGGTTGTTGTGTGCCGAGGCGGGTAGCGACCGTATTCGTTTCTCCTCTGCGGAAGCTTTAACGGTACATGCGGACCAAAACTTGATTGTGCTGGCTCTGATTAACTTGATCCGTAACGCATTACAGGCGATAGAGGGGCAAGCGGATGCCATCGTCTCCGTAGAAGCCTTGGAGGCTGATGGTAGGGTATATATAACTATAACAGACAATGGCCCCGGCATTTCTCCGGAACTATTGTCTGCTATTTTTACGCCTTTTTTCTCTACGAAGTCCGGTGGTAGCGGCATCGGTCTCAGTATCTCCCACCGCATAATGCGATTGCATGGCGGCGATTTAACCGTTGATTCCTTGCCTGGTGTCCGTACCGAGTTTCGTATGACGTTCTAGAATATGACTTTCTTGATTTTTTCAACAATCAAGTTGAAAGGCTCGGCTTTTACATGGCTGCATATTCTCACAACGTCTCGTTCAGTGTAACCTCCTATTAATCGGCAAATAACGAAGCTTTTCTTTGTTAAGTTTTTTGTTAGCATAGAGTCTTCTAAAGGAAATGTATATTGTGGATTATAGTTTTTGGAAGATATCATAGCTAGGTAAAAGAAATCTTCAGCTGCTTGCAAATCATCGTTTGAGATGACGATAGCCATGTGAGGTTTGGTTATTCCATTAGGAAATAGATAATTGACTTCTACAACATCTCGTTGATGTATTTTCATTCGATGAGATATTTGGATATATATGCTGCCATGGATTGTCTGGAATGGGCTAGAAATAAATCTTTCTCATTCATAGGACTGAAAGGTTGGCTATCGCTTTTCCTTTGGTTGGAAATGTTGTGTTTAGCCATCTTGGGCGACGAAACATTTCTAGTTGGTCTGGTTTTTGTCGTTCTCATATCTTTTGTTTTTATGTTATTGGCAAATATACGTATTTATTTCAAAAGATCTCCTGTTTAAATGGAAAAAGAGATTATGGCTAAAGCTTATGGTATAACTATCGCTTTGGCCATAATCTCTTATAAGATTGTCTGATCAATACCCCAACTCAAATGGTTGCTCTACGGCAGGTACGCCTTCGGACATCCATTTAGGCATTTTATCGTTCTTTAGGTAATGGTTGAAGAATTGGAACATGCGGCGTTGGAAATCGATGCGGTTTGCCATATGCATCGGCCAATGCGGTTCGCCTGTATAATTCAGTAACCAGCAAGGTTTACCTAACCGTTTCATGGCAACGAAATACTCGATACCTTGGTACCAAGGCACATGGCCGTCGGCATCGTTGTGCATGATCAATATTGGGGTCTGCACCTTATCCATCGTGAACAACGGCGAGTTTTCCAGATAACGAAGTGGAGAACTCCATGGCGTAGCTCCTAAACGGCTTTGTGTATGCTCGTATTGGAAAGAGCGGGCCATGCCGGAACCCCAACGGATACCGCCATAAGCGCTAAACATATTTACGACAGGCGCCCCAGACTCGATAGCGGAGAATAAATTCGTGCGAGTCGCTAAATAAGCTACTTGGTAACCTCCCCAGCTATGTCCTTGCGCACCGATCCCTTTTTCGTCGATATATCCTTTGGCGATCATCATGGTGATACCCGGCATCAAGCAGTTATAGCAGCTTTCTCCCGGATAACCATCTACATAGCGAATGTCCGGGTTGAAGATGACATATTCGTTGCTATTGTATAAGTGATAATCGATCGTAGAACGATGCGGTTCCGGCATACGGTAATTATATAAAGTCTCCGAATTCCGCTCGTAGAAGTTTACCATCATCGGGTACTTCTTGTTCGGATCAAAATTCGCCGGCTTATAAACGACACCTTCCAGTGGACGGCCGTCCAAGGAAATCCATGATACCAACTCGGCGGTACCCCAGATAAAACCTTCCTGCTGTTTGTCTCCATGCGTCAATTGCACGGATTTCTTGAACGCCAAGGTCGAATAGTGGATATCCGGGTATTGCTGGAAGGTTTCCATCGTATAGATCACGTCGTCCGTATTCTTCGCCTTGTTGATAGATCGCAACATATAGTTGCCTGCCAGCAAGGTCTTCGGGGCTGCTGGAGCGGAGAGGCGTGCGTTATAGAATCCGTATCCTTTCGTGGTCTCGTTGAATCCTTTTAATAATTGCGGTTTGCCGAGGTCGATAAAGCGAGCCTCTTTATCCAGTTGTTCCAAGCGGTAGGAAAGTTTCTCCTTCCTTCCGTTCACGGTCAGGTTGATCGGTGGGGTGGCCGCGGTCGGATCGAATTTCCAGATGTCGTAACGATCATAGATCAAGAGATTTTGATCATTCGCAGTCCAGCCGGCGGCTCCATGCGCATAAGGATGATTAGGAACGTCGTTCTCCTCGTCCCAAGCTGGGAAGCTTTCCGGAGTGGTTAGGCGATATTGCTTGCCTTCCGCCAAGGCGATCGTGTACCAGCAGCTATCCGTCTCGCCATACCAATACGCATATTTACCTTGTGGGGAGAGGCGGAAACGGCCATAATCCGCTTGGGCGATTTGCTTGCGCTCCCCGTTATCCAACGATACGGTATAATAGTCGCTGCGTGTGCGGGCCTCCCACATGGAAGACAAAGAATAGGGACGGGAAGTGGAAAGGAGCGCCAAGGGTGCGTCACCCTCATTACCCAATTGGATATTCGGTAATTCCTCATTCGCCAATTGGAAGATAGAGCCGTTGCCCAGATTATAAACCGCTTGATAGCTTTTCTTTAAGTCTTTTTCCTTGTTGTAATTCTGTACGGTATATTGTACGGGCTCATCCCAACTCCAAACCTGTACGTTCGGACGATTCTCGGCTAGTTGGGTCGTGTCTTTTTGCCTCGGCTCCGGTGAGGTACCGAAGAACAGACGGGAAGCGGATTTCGAGAATTGAAGCATCCCGTTCTCATTGATTACCCATTCAGCGGGGAAAGCCCTGTTTCCACGGGTGGCGATTTCTTTCGCGGGAGCGTTATGTTCGGATAGCCATAAGCTTAACGCTTTGTAAGAAGAATCTTTGTCGGCGCAATATAAGAAAGCCAGCCGTTCCCCTTTCTCGTCGAACGTGGTTTGTTTGAATACGCCTTTTCCCTCTTTGATGAGCGCCGGACTTCCTTTCTCCGGATTCAAGGTGAATATACCTGCTTCTCCTTCCGCCGCGCTCGTGTAATATAGCATACCGCTTTTCTTGGCGAATTGGAAATCCGTTACGGTCGGGAACTGGAAGGTCTTGCTTCCATCCAGCGAACGGACGTACAAAGTGGAGTCCTTCCGGCCTCTTTGATAAGCGATCCAATCCGCCTCGTCCGCTAATTTGAAGGTTTTGAGGGAGTCTATCGTCTCCTTTTTACCGGCGACGGAATAGATTACCAAGGTGTTCATCGGCATCTTGTCCTCTTTCGTCTTCAATACTTTCAGGGAATCTACCGTGGACTTTCCGGGTGTTTGCGTGACAACCAGATAACCCGAGGAAGCGGAGAATGCGAACTTATCGGCCGGAGAAAAAGTGGCGGTCTCTTGCCCTTGGGCCGCATACAAATAAACGGTAGCGTCACCTTCCCAAGGTTCCATCTTGCAAGCTACCCATTTTCCGTTGTCCGAGATCTCCCGGTCCGTGATTCGTTGCCAAGTGATCAGGTCATCAACTGTTAGGCTTTTAGAGGCGTTTTGCGCGAAGGCTGGGGAAAGACTTCCCAGACATGCTACAAAAGCCAAGTACTTTAAGTGTCTCATCATGGTTATGTATTGATTTTAAAACAAAGATAATGGCTTTATCAGAATCTTTATTGCTTTTGACCGGAATTTGCTTCTGGAAAAACACGTACGTGTTTCCGAGAAAACATGTACGTGTTTTTTGTAAAAGTCGTACGTGTTTTCTGGACAAGGTAATGGCGTTTTTAATGTGTTGATTATCAGTGTTCTTTTTGAGCGTTCTAATGATCGCAGTTATAAGCAGCTTACAATGGGCATTATAAAGGTGTTACAATGCCTATTGTAAAGACCTTATAATGGGCATTGTGGTGATAGGAAATTCCTTTGGTCAACGGTAGGAAAAAAGGTTTGTAAGTGGTTAGTTATTCACTTCCCAAGCCGTAAGTTATCCACTAGGTATAGCCGTTAGTTATTCACTCGACAAGCCGTAAGTTATTCACTTCCGAGGCCCAAAACAGGGGAGTTTATATTGAATATGTTATTTATTGCAAGGAGATATTTTAGTACGCTATTATAATGTACGCATGTACATTATATTATATATATGAAAATGATTGGTGAAAACGATCGTTATAATTAGTCATTTGCAAAGGTACGCGTTTCTTTGACTTCTGCAACCCTTCCGAGCTATTTTTTTGTTCCCTTATTCGCTTTCTTATCAATAGGATAGCCTATCCTTTACGAAACAACCGATTCCGTAAACGAACCTCCCGTTTTTCTTCTTTAAAAACGCAAGATCTAAACGATCGTTTAGACTAGTCGTTTTCGAATAGGAGGTGATCGGTTAATATGTTGAATGATATTTAATTAACACTATTATTAATATTTAAATTAGAGATTATGAACAAGAGAATTTCTACGTTGATGACAATGGGCTTGCTGACCGCAGGTGCATTGTTTACTACTGCGAATGCTCAAACAACCAAAGAAGCGGCAGATACCCAATTCAATGGCAGCAAGTATTATTATCTTGCGAATGAGAATGGCGGAACTTACAGCTACATTGGTGGACAGAGCGTGAAAAAAGGTACTGCGGAGCAATACACCGCATTGAATACTACGGCGGAAACTGATAAGGATGTAGTTAGTGGCGATGGTGCGTATTTATGGGCTATTTCTCATGTAACTCGTAATGGTAAATCCTATTTTACGTTTAAGAACAAGGAAACAGGTACTTTATTGTCTTTTGCCACGGATGGTACAATCACTACGACGGTGGATGCAGGCAAGGCTAATGAGTTGACATGGTTGGACGCAAACAAGTATATTCAAGCAGGTAAGGCTATCCAAGCCGTTGACGCTTCTCACCAAATCGGGCTTTCGGGTACAACTTGGTCAATGAACTCTAGCGGAGTAAATATTCAAGTTTTCGTACAGGATGCAGCTCCTGTTTCTGTTGATGACTTAAATGCGGCTTTAGGTAATGGTTTCGCTTTGAGTTTTCCGGCGATTAATCCACAGCCGAAGGAGAATATCTTCGATCAGAAGATTAGGGCTTATAACTTTGCTGGAGAGACTTGGGCTACAAACTTGTCTTTACCGTCAGGAACTTATTTCGCCGTATCTGCTCCGAAAGGTGGTATTGTAGATGAGGCAACTTTCAAGGCTTCTACCTTTATCGCTGTAGACCCGGTAAACCATTTTGGTATCAATGCGCTGAAGAGAGCGGATGGCGTTGGTTTCGCTTTCAAGTTGGTATCCGGAGAGAATTTGGTAATGACTGCAAACACGTCTAAGGAGCAAGTTTACGCCGGTAACGCTGCGTTTACGGTATCAGAGATGGATAACGTAAACAAACCGGGTGAATATACATTGAAACTGTCTTCCGTACGTGTGAAGAAAGATGCGGCTAAAGACGATCAAACTACAGTTCCTGATGTTTATGTAGACGCTATTACCTCTACAGGCACTACTTATGTAACAACGACTAGCAAGCCGACTACCGCAAAATGTACGATTAGCACTTCCAATATGCTGAAAGCTTCTGAATTGTTGAGTAAGGATGCGCCGTCCGTATTTAATGTATTGTTCGTAAGCAATGAGAAGAATGTGACTAAATCCGGTTCTTCCGAATACGGTAAGTACTTAGGTTTAAAAGTAGGAACGAGCGATTATGAGTTGTTCGCTCAAGGCCCGGATTATGTAAACTTGAACGCTCCGCAGAATCAGTGGGTAGTAACTAAGATTGACGGGCAGAAGTTCACGTTCACGAACCGTGAGGTAAATACCTATAATACTTCTACGGGTGCTGCCACAGGCCTTTCATTCACGGCTTCTTTACGTAAGACCGATGAGGCTAATGTTTACGAAGTAAATGCGGAGTCTAAGACATTCACTTATGCTTATGTTGCAAATAACTCATATACGATTTCTAATGACAAAGATTTGGCAACAGTAGATGGCTTGAAGATCAAATTGATCCCTGCTACGGTAACTCCTTCCGCAGGTTACGCTGATTATTCAGACGCTGAGCTTGCTGAGTTAGCTAGACTGAAATTTACGGTTGGATCGAATGTTCTTTATAAGGATTTGTACTTGAAAGCTAAATATACAGGCTCTACTCCTTCTTCTGTAGAGGCTACTCAAGAAGCGTTGGATGCCGCTGAATGGGAAATCATCAAGTTCGATTGCAGTGCCGCTGAAAGCGACGTGGCTAAATCCGATACGATCTATGGATCTACAAAATACGCTTATATCGTAAAAGACGAAGAGACTAAGACGAAAGACGTGAAAGATATCGCTATCGTATCTTACGCATTCAAATTGCATATGGACGGTAAGGCTTTCTATTTGAATGAAACTCGTGGAAGCTATTCACTTATTCAAGAAGATGACGTGGAAGACGCTCCTAGATTTATCGTGAAGGAGAACAAGAACGGTTCCGCTTATTTAATTAAGGCTGGTACAGAACGTAAATACACAGAGATCATTAATAAGAATACGCAAGGTTTGGCTTTGAGTAGTACGGATGGCAAGTTGACGCAGGAAAGTATTTATGCGACAGCAAAAGACGTAAAAGCTAGTTTCTTCGTAGTGAGAGATATCACGACTCCTTCCTTGCCTTCTGTTCTTAGACATGCTTCTTTCCAAGCATTGGAAGGTGGTTTCGTGGCTGTAGGCGAGGCTAACGACGCTGTTATCGCTCCGACAAGCGCAGATGCGGAGAACTTGACATTCTGGTTGGATACTGCTGATACGAAAGCTTATACTCCTTCATTCTATATCTCTAAGGGTGTTGATACGACAGCCAACGCTCCGAGAATGTTCTTGTATAACGCTAAGGATTCCGCTTCTTATTACAACCCGGGTTCTGCTAGCCTAGTAACAGACGATAGCTATAAGTTGGTGGATCGCACCTCTATCAAGGCTATTTTCCGCCCGGCTACTTTGGTAGGTATCGATACTTTGTCTACTACTGTAAAAGGTAAGGAAACAGAGGTGACCGCTAAGAATGGCTTGAACAACTTTAAGTTCCAGATCGTATTGAAAGATGCTACTGTAGAAGGTGAGTATATCATCAAGAGTTTATCTAGTTCAAACTATATCTTCAACTTGAACGGTAAACTTGGATTCACGAACGATAAATCAGAGGCTTTGGTCGTAAGCGTTGAGAACGGTATCATCCCGACCGGTAACGAGTCTATCGACAGCTCCGCCTCTTCTATCGTAGTGATCGGCAACGCCGGTTCCGTAACGATCCAAGGCGCTCAAGGCGAGACGGCTTATGTTCGTAACCTGTTGGGTATGCCATTGGCTGAGACAGTGGTTACTTCCGATAACGCTACGATCGCTGTTCCCGCAGGAATCGTTCTTGTAACGGTTGGCGACGAGACTGTAAAGGTGGTCGTTAAATAAGACATGTAAAGGAATAATGAAAAATAAATCGAAAATCATCCCCGTGCGGATTATCCAAGTATCCCGTGAGGGCGAACAAGCGGGAATGGATTAATATTAATACTAAAGTAATAAATTAAAGTTCATCCCTTAGTACTTCCGTGAGGAAGGAAAGCGGGAAAAGAATCAGCCCCGGTCGTTTGTTCGATCGGGGCTTACTTTTTCGGCTCAGTCCTCACTATATGGAAATCTTCACAGTCATATTTCCTATCGCAAAAGTAGGAGATGATAATAACAGTTGCAAGGACAAATAGTTAAAACATCTCAGATGTTCCATTATATAGGATTTTGCGATAGTATGATTTGTACTAATGATTCGTCCCCTCGAATAAATCCTTTGAATTGTTGGATAAGCCATTCTTTAGCTTGAACTGGTTGAATGTATAGCTAAGGGTCAAGCCTATCAACGGGTAATCGGGCCGGATTCGTGTTTTGGAAATCAAGTTCGAGGAAGTGATCGTATTGACATAACGGGCCGTATTGAAGACATCCCGGAAAGAGAGGGTGGCCGTCAACTTTCGTTTGAAGAATTGTTGCCGTATCGCTAGGTTGACAAAACAGAACGACTGGGTTCTTCCTTGGGTGGTTACGGAAGGACCTACGAAATTGCCGTCAAGCTGTATCCTTGTGTATTTCCCGGCCGTGAAAGCGTTGTTCCAAGCGATCTCGTAATTGGTACTGGTCTCATTCTTTCCGTCCGTCTTATACTCGTTCTCTACCCGGTAGTGATAAAGGCTACCGTTTATTTGCGTATTCCACCAACTGGTGGCCTGCAAACTGCCCGATAGTTCTATTCCGGTGGAATAATCATGTCCCACGTTCGCCATGGAATCCAAGGTAACCCCGGCTTGGTAAGGAACCCGTAATCGTTCGATCTTGTCTTTGCGGGTTCGGTGGAATAGGGAGGCAGACAAGGCATTGTCGCCGGAAGTCAAAGAATAATTCAACTCGAAAGAATGAATGTACTCCGGGCGTATATCCGGGTTACCGATCTCGGCTGTATAGTAATCCTTGTAAGTGATGTATGGCTCCATGAAATAAAGCTCCGGTCGGGTCGTACGACGGCTGTAAGCGAATAGAAGCTTCTGATTTTGTGTGAGGTTATAACCGATATGGGCGGATGGGAACAACTCAAAACGCTTTTGTAGGCGGTTCGCCCAATCTTTGGAGCTACGTAATACTTGATGCGTATGTTCTCCCCGTAATCCTACTTGAAAATCAAAAGACCGGTAGCTATCCCCAACGATCGCATAAAGGGAGTTGATCCCTTGTTGGAAATAGAACGTGTTGTAAATATCGTCACGCCAGAAGAACTCTTTGGTATCCGGGTTCCAAAACTGCATACTATAATCGCCGTCTTCCGAGTATGAGAAATATTGATAACCCGCCTTGATTTGTCCGGTTTTGCTGTATGGAAATACATAATCGGCTTTCGCACGGACGGTCCAACGATGTTCGGCCTCCCACGCACGATGACCTTGCTGGCGTACGTTGTTTTTGTCGAACAGATCGCTTTGGAAATATTCCAGAGCGTCGCCTCCATATTTCAAGAAGAAGCTACCGCTAAGGTTATGCCCCTTATCATTGAACTTATGATCCACGGCCAGATTCCCTAGTCCGAAAGTCTCATGGATATCAAAGTCGTCAAGGCTCTTGAACTCTCCGTTCTCGAATTGCTCGCCATTAGCGGAACGTTCTTCCGTATATTCCAGATCCCCTTTTCGCTTGAGTCCGGCATATCCGCCTTCCGCGTTAATGGAAAAAGTCGTTTGTTTTTGTGTATAGCTCCAACCTCCATTGAGAATATATGCGTAGCCGTTACTTTCACGGGGGCCATTGGAATAAGAAGTCGTTGTCGTATCGTTTACCAACGTCGTTTTCTCTTGGGTAAAATGACTTTTGCGAAGTCGGTTTCCCACATAACCGCCTATACGCCATTGAGACACCTTGTTTTGTCCGGTCAACAAGAAATCCAAGGTCCGGCTCCATACCGTATTCCCGCTTAGGTTGATTACTCCGCTCAACCCTTCCCCGAAGTTCTTCTTGGTAATGACATTGATGATCCCGACATCACCCCCTGTATCATGTTGGGCGGACGGGGTAGTTATGATCTCTATATTCTGGATTTGTCCGGACGGGATCTGTTCCAAGGCTTGGGTCCCGGTAAATATACTGGGCTTTCCATCTACGTAGACTGTGAATCCGCTACTCCCCCGGAAGGTAACCTCTCCCTCGGCGTTCACCCGGATGGAAGGCGTGTTCTCTAGGATATCGACAGCGGTTCCTCCCGAGGAAAGCAGGTTGGAAGAAGCCTCGATGATCTTTTTATCCAGTTTATAGATGACTTGTTTCTTGTTGGCTACGACCTCCACTTCCTGTAAGCCTACCTCAAGCATTTGCATCGGGATAATACCCAGATCCTTGATCTGCTCTGTAAGGATAAACTCCTCTCCCATATAAACATCATATCCCAGAAAATGGATACGGATCGAATACGTTCCCGGTTTTACGGGCTGGATTAGAAAAGAACCGTTCGCTTCAGTCATAGCTTCTTCGACGATATGATCTCCATCATATAATACAACGTGAGCGTAGTCTAATGCCTTACGGGTGGTTTGATCGATTACGATTCCTTTAATACCCGGATTCGCATGGATAGATAGTAGTGCGCTAAGGAATACTAGCGATAGAAAAAGTTTTCTCATATTTTACATTCGTTTTAGAATTGATACCGCAAAGCTAGGGAAATAGGGAGGGAGCGGGCCGGACATATGTTTCATAATACCGTACAAATCGTTCAATCTTTCTATTTTCTGTGATTTTCACCCACTTAATCTTTATATTTGGGGCATTAATCGGATGAATGGATGAGAATATACCTTTTACTGCTGTTTGTACTTATGGTAACGAGAACGCAAGCTACCAACGTTATTTTTGACCGGATAACAATGGATAGCGGGCTTTCTTCTTCCTCGGTGACCTCTATTTTGAAGGATCGTACCGGGTATGTCTGGGTCGGGACGACTGAAGGCTTGAACCGCTACGATGGATATACGTTTAAAGTATTCTTGCCCGTACCGGATTGCCCGGAAAGTATACAAAGCAGTTCTATCGATAAATTATTCGAGGATTCAGATGGAGGTATCTGGATCTTTTTTTCCTCGGGTGGGATTAGCCGTTATGACAGAGGTTCGGATACATTTTTGAATTTCACGAAAGAATGGCTTCGACAACAGTTACGTGTGTATGGTAGTCCTACTTGTTTCTCGGCCTCCGTTCCGGGACATATCTTTATAGGTACGGAGAACGGGATGTTGGAGTATGACGCTAAAGAGAAGAAATTGGTACGCCTTTCTTCGGCGGGTTCGGTAGTCTCGTCGTCTCCTGTGAATTGTTTGTATTCGGCGCCGGATCATTCGTTTTGGGTAGGGACTTTAGCAGGTTTTAGTTTGTATGACAAAGAAACAAACCACTTTCAAGATTATACGATACGGACAAATGACCGGGAGGATATCAATGCCGGCAATTTGAATGGCGTTAACGCGATCTATATCGACCGGTTTGATTATATGTGGTTAGGTACGGGACGTGAAGGGGCTTTTCGTTCGGTTGATATGGGAGAGCGAGAAATCTTTCAATCTGTCGGGCGTGAGGATACTCGGGTATATCAATTCTTGGAGACCGGTGATGGTGATTTCTGGATCGGACATAATAAGGGGGCAAGCTTGATTAGCCGGATGAACCGGCTTGCCTTGCGATGTGAGCATTTCTTTGACCGGCCGGAGGATCTGGAACCTACGGGAGAATGCCAAGTGCGATCCATCTTCGAGAGTAAGGATGGAACGGTCTGGTTTGATGATAGCCGTTTCAATCAAGGTCTTTTTTATTATTCTCCGAAGGAGAGGAAAATGGGACAGTTGAGGAACGTGCCGGAAGACGCACATTCTATCAGCAGTAACCAGATTACCTGTTTGTTTCTGGATGACTCGGATCATCTGTGGGCGGGACATTCCACGTATGGAGTGAGCCATGCGGATTTAACACCTTCCTTGTTTCGATATACCTTGGGATACACGGAAAAAGAGAATCTGTCTTCTCTTCATATCCTAGCCGTTTATGAGGATTCGGACCTGAATCTTTGGGTTGCGACCTCTAGGGGATTAGATCGGATTAACCATAAGACTTCCCGGGTAGATATGCGTTTTACCTTCTCACCCCGAAAAAGTCCGTCCTCTTTATCCGGAAAGATTATAGGTTCTATCCGTGAGGATTCGGAGCGGAACCTATGGATCAGTTATCAAGACGCCAACCCGGACCGGTTGAATCTGGATGATTTCCGAATCCGCCCTTTTATACCGGATTACCAAGTCTCTTATGATTATCCGATCAACTCGTTGTCGGAGTTATGTAACTTATGCGTGAGCGAAGAGTCTTGGTTTTGGGGAGGAGCGGATGAGGGGCGGCTTCGGGTGTGGGATACGAAGACGAGAGAGCTTATCACGTATCGATATATACCGGGTGAGATGAATCCCCTTGCGTCGAATCATATTCATTGTCTGTTTGTGGACTCTTCCGGTTATTTGTGGATCGGTACGAATGCGGGGTTGGATCAATACGACAAGCGAACCGGGCGATTTGATCATTTCACGGTACAGGATGGCTTATCGGGAAATATCGTACGAGGAATCCGTGAAGGTGAGCCGGGCATCCTGTTTGTCAGCACGAATAAAGGGCTGAGTCGCTTGGATATACAAAACCGGCATATCGTTAATTATACGACGGCAAACGGTTTATTATCGAATGAGTTTATGGGTGGCGCTTGCTGTAAGCGCAAATCGGGTGAACTTGTATTTGGCAGTAATGAGGGGATCGTTTCTTTTGATCCCGTTCAGTTAACGGACGGTTTGAGAAAAATACCTGAGTCTCTGCGAATCACGAACCTCACGATCGGAGACTCACGTGAGAAGCAAGGTTTACAGGTGGGTTTTATCGCGTTCGATTATTCTCATCCCCGTAGTATCCGATACCGGTATCGTCTGGATGGATATGATACGGATTGGCGGGAGGTGTACGCCAGCGATCGTACGGCTATATATAACCGTCTACCACCGGGAAACTATGTGTTTCGGGTGGAAACTTCCGGCAATGGTTCCTATTGGAGCGCTCCCGTTACCGAGACTGTAAGGATCTTTCCTCCTTGGTGGCGGACGTGGTGGTTTATTTTGCTGGTATTCGTGGCTGTATGCGTACTGTTGTATATCGCCTATAAGAGCAGGGTGCGTTGGTTTCAAATTCGTCAAGCGGAATTGGAGCGTAAGATACAAGAGCGTACGCGACTGCTGAAACAGGCCAAGCAAGAACTGGAGGAAAAAGATGCGTTGAAAACTCGTTTCTTTATGAATGTCTCTCATGAGCTTCGTACCCCTCTGACGATAATCAAGGGATTGACGGAGGATCTGGAACGGCATTCCGGTTCAGAAGAATCTTGTGGAGATAAAGAGATTTTGCGTACGATCTCCCGGAATACCAATCGCTTGATTCGGCATGTCAATGAATTGCTGGATTTATCGGTATTGACCCGGGGAGTACCTTCCCCGCATATCGTTTGTGCGGATCTCAGCCGATTCTTAGAGGAGATTTCGGAAACCTTTATTCCTTTGGCCGATTCCTATAAAATCGCGTTTACGTATTCGATTGCCCCGGATATCTCAATCGCTTATTTTGACAAGAATATCCTAGAGCAGGTTCTATATAATTTACTGTCGAACGCATTTAAGTATACGCCGGATGGTGGTTCGGTAAGCTTTTCCGCTTCATTGGAGCAAAGCTCATCCGATGCGGTCATGACTTTACGAATTACGGATAGTGGAATCGGCATTCCTCCCGAATCGTTACCGTATATTTTTGATCGATATTATAAGGGGGCATCGATAGCGTTTCGCCGCTCGGAGAGTTCGGGGATCGGCCTTGCGTACACAAAAGAGCTATTGGAGTTACATAAGGCAACCATTCAATGTGAGAGTGAATTGGGGAAAGGTTCTGTTTTTACGGTTGCCTTGCCTATATCGGAAGAGGCTTATCCTGAGGAGTGGTTGGAGTATTCGGAACCTAAAATGGAAGAGGTATCTTTGCGGGAATCAGTTCCATTGGAAGAAACAAACTCGGTCCCGGAGAATCTACGACAAACGCTTTTGTTTGTAGAGGATAATGAGGATCTATGTCGTTATTTGATGAATGCTTTTCAAACGGATTACCGGGTCGTGATAGCGAAAAACGGAAAGGTCGGCTTGGAGAAAGCCTTGGAGATCCTACCGGACGTGATTGTCTCGGATGTAATGATGCCGGTCATGAATGGGATTGAATGTTGTGAGGCTTTGAAAACGGATGAACGGACGGCCCATATACCGGTTATCCTATTGACTGCTTTAGCGGAAGAACGTCAACAATTGGAAGGGTATGGAGCCGGAGCGGATGATTATCTGCCTAAACCGTTCAGTCTTGCTGTCCTAAAAGCGAAGATCAAGAATCTGCTCAAACGTAGTGAGCAACTAAAGTTATATTTCAGGGATCGGTTCGACTTGCGTACTCCAGAGCAAACCATCGCCGATCCGGATAAGGAATTTGTTTCGAAAGTGACAAAGGTCGTTCTGGCTCATTTGCAGGACCCGGAGTTTGATGTAGAGCTTTTCTGTTCCGAGATGGCGATGAGCCGTGCCAGCTTATTTCGGAAATTAAAGTCTACTACCGGTTGCTCCGCTTCCTCATTCACCCGTAATATACGTATAAAGCGTGCCGCCGAGTTATTGGGGCAGCACGCTTATTCGATCGGGGAGGTAGCTGCTCAGGTCGGCTTCTCCGATCCGAACTATTTTACCCGTTGCTTTAAAGAAATTTACGGGATCACTCCGAGTGAGTTTATTCAGACTTCACCGAGTTCACAGGATTCTCATTCGCCGCTTGCCAGTTCCGGAAAGTAACGGTACCGATCGTAACCGAGAGAATGATTAGGAAAGCTACGATGAAGACCCAAAGATGGAGTGGTGTTTTATAAGCGAAATTCTCTAGCCACTGTTGTGTTCCCATCCATGCTATTGGGATCGAGATGATGAAGCAAACGGAGACGATCCGGATATAAGTCTTGTTGAACATCAAAAGAATCTGTCCGGTAGTCGCTCCGTTGATCTTGCGGATACCGATCTCTTTCCGGCGGTATTGCGTCTCAAATAGCACGAGTCCGAATACACCTACGATAGAGATCAAGATCGCCATTATTCCGAATAGGGAGATTAGTTTACCCAGTGTTTGTTCTTTCTGATATAAATTGTTTAAGATGGTGTTGTAGAAAGAGATCTCGAAAGGGAAAGTCGGATCGATCTCTTTCAATGTTTCCCGGACGTGGGCGACAGCTTCCTGTAAATTCGTTTTCGAATTGAAGCGGATATAGGATACCAATTTAGGATTGGGTATATCGTTATTCAATGCGAATACGAAAGGCGAGCTTGCGATCCGGCAAGAGTTAAACCGAAAATCCTTGCTGACTCCTAGAACCGTACGATCATTGAAACGATCTCCGGGATGTAAGTGGAAATCCCGCTCTGCCGCCGGATTGATGATATAATCACTTTGTGCCTTGTTTAAATCCTCCCGTGTAAAATCCCTTCCTTCCTCTACTTGGATATCCATGACGGAAAGGAAATTCTCGGAGGCATAGAATACCTTGAAGAATACATCCTTATCTTCATGACGGGCATATTCGAGATCGATCATGTCATCTTCTTTCGATAATTCGTAGACGGAGAAGGCCACATCCTCTATTCCCGGATAATCTTTAAGTTTCTGGATATATTGGGGCTTATGCTTGGCGTAGATCTCCGGTGTCAGGTTCACGATGGCTACTTGGTCTTTATTGAATCCTAGTTGCTCGCTAGAGGTCATGAAATGGTTCTGAAGTCCCATGAATAAGGTGACAATAATCAAGGCGATCGATACCGTATATTGGAAACCGATCAGGGCGACACGTACTTTTTTCCCTTTGGGACTAAGACCGAAAGAGCCCTTTAGTACCAAGGCCGGCGCATAGGAGGTACTTCGTATAGCTGGATAAAGTCCCGCCAAGCAACCCGTCAAGATAGCGATCAGTGCTGTGAGAAGGATCAGGCCTTTGTATTGACTAAGACGTATATCCGCATCTACCCAATTAGCGATCGGTGTGTAAGACAAATCGTTTACGATGAATAAGGCGAGAATGTAGGATATCAAGCAGATCACGATCGATTCAATCAGTGAGATGGCTCGTAACTTATAGATGGAGCATCCTAATACCCGGTGCGTATTGATCGTTTTCAATCGTAGGGGAATCAACGAGGTTGTGAGATTGGTAAAATTGATTCCGGCGATGAATAAGATGAGGAAAGCGATACCCAGTAACACATAATTTGTCTCCCGGTGACCTTTCGGATTAAAGTCGAAAGTTGTATCATGCGTGTAATAAACATCCTTTAAGGGGGTTAGACGTAATGCGATCTCTTGCGCTGAACCCATTTGGCTTTTAGCGAAATCGAAAGTCTTGTTGAAATGATCCAATACCTCCTCTTTATTCCGGGGATCATCCAATGTGACGTATATTTCATTGGCATACATTTGCCAAGAACTTTTTAATAGATCCAGTTGGTCCATCGGGACGTAAATACGGTTTTGTACTGTAGTATTTCCCGGGAAATCCTTATAGACACCACCAATAGTAAGTATCGTGGTACTTACAGGTTGCCAGCCACTACTGCCGGACATCCGGATACGTTTGCCGATAGCGGATTGTTTGTCGAACAGCCTTTTGGCGACACTCTCCGGAATGAGTACGGAACCGGGAATGGATAGGCATTCGACGGAACCTTCTTTCATGTGGAAATCAAAGACATCTGAGATATTGGGTAGACAAAGCTGGAAGTTTTCCTTAAAGACTTTCGCTTCTCCTTGATCGTCTACCTCGTCGATTTGGCAATACCGTTCTCCTCCGTAGAATGGATAACGGTAGGAGTAATCCGTGATATGAGCGGATGAGTTAACAAAAGCATCGCTAAACATTAGGCAATGGATGGCGTTATGCTCGAATTCTCCGTGATTTGCCTCTAGCCGGAAGGTTCGGCCTGATTTGCTGTGCATGGCATCGTAATTCATCTCGTAATCCACCTGCATTACTATCAGGAGGAAAGCGGCGAAAGCGATTGTTAAGCCAAAGAGGTTTAACACGACAGCGGTCTTAAACCGCTTGAATAGATAAAGTAAGTTTCGAATCATTAGTTTCATTGTAACAGGTTTTAAATATATTCATTTTTTAGAAAGGAGGCAAATAATGTGCCATCGATGTAACGTTCTGCTAATCATAAGATAATAGAAAAATGCTTAGAAACGATTGTGTGTGCCTTCGCACGGTGCACGTTCGCTTCCGCACGTTATTGGATTTTAATTCGTAAGTTCGCGGATGTTTTACATATAGAAAGATAATTCGGAAATATCAGCATGGAAACTTCAAATAAACTCTGTTATTGGTTCCTTTTTTATAAAGACCAACTGTTGCTTCAGAAAGAGAATGATACGTATACCATCCCTTATGGCGAGAATCCCCCAGTTCCGGTTTCTCATACGCTAGAGGTTGATTACCGGGATGGACTTCCCGCGCGTACGGCAGAATTGGATACTCCGGTGGAGGGGAATGACCGTTACGTACATATGGGGTTGCGTGCCTCTTGGGATTATATCTCGAGAGCGTGTTACGAGAAGGCGGGTAAGGCTTTTCAATTGCTTTATTGGGATAGCCATAGCCGTTTCTGCCCGGTATGTGGTACTCCTACCGTACAGACTACGTCGATCATGAAGCAATGTCCTTCTTGCAAACATGAGATTTATCCGACAATCTCAGCAGCGATGATCGTCTTGATCCGTAAGGAGGATTCGATTCTTTTGGTACATGCCCGTAATTTCCGGGGAACTTTCCATGGATTAGTGGCCGGATTCTTAGAAGTTGGCGAGACCTTGGAAGAGTGTGTGCGCAGGGAGGTCCGTGAGGAAACGGGTTTAGAGGTCGATAATATCACTTATTTTGGAAACCAACCTTGGCCTTATCCGAGTGGCTTGATGGTTGGCTTTGTAGCGGATTATGTAAGTGGGGAAATTAAGTTGCAGGATGAGGAACTAAGCTCTGGTGCCTTCTATACCAAAGATAATCTACCGGAGATCCCCCGTAAGTTGAGCTTGGCCCGTAAGCTAATCGATTGGTGGTTGGATCATCAATGAGGAGTCCTTTTTTGCGGCCTCTGCCTGTTGTCTTTCGAATTTCTTTTTTTTAGAGATGACATCCGGGGTAGGGAGGTTGCCGTAGTTTTGCCAAGTTCCGTTGCGTTTTGCGTTGCGTTTATGGACATATGTTTTCCGGCTGGTCATCCTTCCTAGATCGAAGGTAGCTAGTGAGGTACGACCACTGGACGGAGTCCTTTTCAATTCATCTAAGATAGATTGATAGACAGGCAGTATCTTTTTATACGGTGGATTATGTCGCCAGAATACCGATGGCGGTAAATCCTTCAATGCTACTTTTCGGTGTGTCGTATCGTCTTGTTGGATATATTCTGAGAAATCTTTGGTGATAGGGATATTGCTGGGAGCGGCCAGTTGAGGTTTCCCCATCGGTTTTCCCGGTTCCGGGTTGAGGAAAGAACCGCTTTGGATTGCTTTTTGGAATTCAGGGTTCAATTTGATGGAATCTTTGCCTGCTAATACATCCTTTAGCCAGATCGAATCTTGCTCAGTCCATTGCGCATAGCCTAAGTGTATATTTATACAGACGAAAAATCCAATCAATAGTGGTCTCATGAATGCCTGAATTGTTAATTGTGTTCAAAGATAGTCTTCCTTCTTTCTCCTCGTTTTTTCTTTCGCTTAAATAGTCTTACCGTTTACTTAATCTTAACCCTCTTTGCGGACTATTAATTTAACAGTTCATCTGCGCACGGTAATCGTTCGATTACGCACGCTTCTTCCATTGATTTAATACCTACCTTTGAGGCATCACAAACTAGTTCAGCGCTTATGAAAAAGGGAAAACTATTAATTATAGATGATAATGAGGACATCCTTTTTGCCCTTAACTTATTACTGGAGCCCTATATGGAACAAATAAGAGTGGCTACGCAACCGGAGCGCATCGATCATTTCATGCGGACTTTTATCCCGGATATTATCTTGTTGGATATGAATTTCAAACGGGATGCTATTAGTGGTCAGGAGGGTTTCTATTGGCTGGAGAAGATAAAGAAGATAGACCCGGACGTGGTGGTTCTTTTTATGACTGCCTATTCGGATACGGATAAGGCCGTGCGGGCGATTAAGGCGGGAGCTACCGACTTTATCCCGAAACCTTGGGAAAAGGAGAAATTACTCGCTACACTCTCTTCGGCATTGGAACTTCGGGAGAGTAGGGCGGAAGTGCGAAATTTAAAGAAACAAGTTGAGATTCTTAGTTCACCCGAGGATGCTGGCTTCGAGATCATCGGTGAAAGCGAACCGATGCAGGCTATTTTCGCTACGGTCGATAAATTAAAGAATACGGATGCCAATATATTAATCTTGGGGGAGAATGGAACCGGTAAAGATTTAGTTGCCCGCGCCTTATATCATCAATCTCCGCGTTCGGAGAATCTTTTCGTCGGGATCGATGTGGGCTCTATTCCGGAACAACTTTTCGAGAGTGAATTATTTGGCTATGAGAAAGGGGCTTTTACGGATGCCCGTAAGGAAAAGCCGGGACGAATGGAGGTAGCTTCCGGTGGTACCTTGTTCTTGGATGAGATCGGGAACTTAAGCCTTTCCATGCAAGCGAAACTGTTGACCGCTTTGGAAAAACGACAGATAACCCGCTTGGGAGCAACGCAACCCATACCGATTGATATCCGGTTGATCTGCGCAACGAACGTGAATATCCATCATCTTGTGGCAGAAGGTACTTTCCGGCAAGATCTTTTATATCGTATTAATACGATCGAGTTACATATTCCTCCCTTGAGGGAACGAGGAAATGACGTGATCTTATTGGCTGAACATTTCTTGTCGAAGTATGCCCGTAAATATAAGAAAGACTTGAAGGGCATTAACAGGGATGGGAAGAATAAGCTACATAATTATGCTTGGCCCGGTAATGTACGTGAACTGCAACATGCGATTGAACGGGCGGTTATCTTGTCTGAAAGTAATTGGCTAAGGCCGGAAGACTTTATTCTGCGTTCTGTCCCGCTTAGGGATAAGGAACCATCCGATGAGTTAAATTTGACGGTATTGGAGAAAGAAGCGATCGAACGTGCCTTACGTCGTGCCGAGGGGAATATCACTCGTGCCGCCGAGCTTCTAGGGATTACCCGCTTTACCTTGTATCGTAAATTGGAGAAATTTGGCTTATGATACGTTACTTGTTGTTCGCTCGTATTTTGGGGATCGTGGTCTTGTCTTTTACTGCCTCATTCTTAATGCTGAAAGGGTTTTTGTTTATTCCTGCGCTGTTCGGATTTTGTATTCTTGCGCTTTCGGTTTTCTTATATAAGGATCAGCAAAAGACTGTTAAGCGGATGGAATACCTGATAGAGAGTATTCATTACGGGGATCTGAGCCTGTTTTATCCTTCCGATTCAATGACGGAAGACGAAAAGGCTTTGGCCTCTTCTATGAACGCTGCCTTGGAGGCTTTGCGGAGTCGATTGTATAGTTCGGTGGTCGCTGAGGCGGAAACCGAGGCATGGCAGAAACTTATCCGGGTATTGACGCATGAGATCATGAACTCGATCGCTCCGGTAATCTCTTTATCGGAGACGGTAGCCGAGCGTGCGACGATAAATGGCATGAATGAGAAAGACTACGCTATTATGGTACAAGCCATGCAAACGATCCACCGAAGAAGTAAGGGGTTATTGGATTTTGTCGAGAATTATCGGAAATTAACCCGTCTGCCTTTACCTACTTTACGAAACTTCTCGGTTTCGGCTCTCTTTGACGATATCCGGCTTCTATTCCCGGAGAAATCCGATATCCTCTTCTTTCATGTAAAGCCGGAAGACTTGAATTTATATGCGGACCGGATCATGGTGGAACAAGTATTAATTAATCTATTGAAAAATGCGATAGAGGCTTGTGAAGAATCCTTATCCCCTCAAATTATAGTGGAGGCTGTCCAAAAAAACGGTATGGTAATTATTTCGGTGATTGATAATGGTAGCGGAATTGTTCCCGAGGCAATCGACAAAATCTTCGTTCCTTTCTTCACGACTAAATCTAAAGGTTCCGGCATCGGATTAAGTCTTTGCCGGCAGATCATGAACCGTCATAGAGGAAGTATTAGTCTCGACTCTCAAGTAGAGAAGGGTTCCTCTTTCGTTTTGCGTTTTCCGATTGTTACCAAACGGATTCTATAAATAAGTATTAATACATGCGATTAGCTTATCCGGCTTGATCGGTTTAGCGATGTAAGAGGAGAATCCGCTTTGTTTTACCCGTTCCTCATCTTCCGCGAAGGCGAAAGCTGTTACGGCGATGATAGGAATGGACTGGTTCTTTTCCCGAATTACCCGTGTAGCCTCATAGCCGTCTACGATCGGCATTTTTAGGTCCATTAGGATTAAGTCCGGTTGATATTTATTGAATAAATCGATCGCTTGTTCCCCGTTCCATGCGTGTATAAGGTTATAATCTTTCAACATGGCTTGGAATAAAGTATAGTTGCTTTCGTTATCTTCCGCTATTAATAGGGTTGCAGATTTGGATGACTGGCTCTTCTGTACATTCTCGGTCTTTGGTTTCTCATGCGGGACTTCCTGCATCTCTAGTATCGAATAGGGCAACGTAAACCAGAATGTAGAACCTTTTCCTTGCTCTGATTCCACCCCTATATCTCCACCCAGACGCTTGATAATCATCTGGCAAATCGATAATCCCAGCCCCGTTCCTTGCACAAAGCTATTTAACTTAACGAAACGGGTGAAAACTTGACCGATCTTATCCTTGGCGATACCGCATCCCGTATCTTTTACATAGAAATACAACTCATCGTCTCTACGGCGGTAGCCAAACAGGATGCTACCTTGAGTTGTGAACTTGATGGCATTGTTGATAAAGTTGGTAATGACTTGGGAGACCCGGTTACGGTCGGTGCGTAAGATACAATTCGGGATCTTCTCGACAAAGCATACCTGCACACCATCTTGCGCCTTCAAACGGGAAGACTGCTCGATATCGGAGAATAGTTGATTGACATCTACGTCTGAATCCACGAATTCTAGCGTACCCGCCTCTATCTTGGCTAGATCGAGAATATCATTGATCAATTGCAATAGCAGGTCGTTGTTGCTATTAATGATATTGATATATTCCTCTTTATCCTCCATATTCTCGGTTACGGCCAATAATCCGGAGAAACCGACGATCGCATTCAATGGCGTTCGAATCTCATGACTCATATTCGCCAAGAACGCAGATTTCAAACGATCGGACTCTTCCGCTTTCTCTTTCGCTTTCCTCAGTTCGTTCTCCGCCTGTTTTTGTTTTGTCACATCTTCTTTCTTGAAAATAACCCCGATAAGGTTGTCGTGCTCGTCTAATACAGGGTTCGCCAAAATATGAAGATACTTTCCATCGCCGAACTCATTCGTGATATCGACCTGCTTTTTGGTTTCCATGGCCTTTGCGACCGTGCAACGGGTACAATAAGGCTTTACTCCGTTCTTGACCAAGAAGCAATTAGCCGGACCGAATTCAGGGATACAGTCATGGAACTCTACCTCGTTTCTCCATTTTACGGTATAATCCGGCTTGATGAAATAGATAGAAGCTTGGATATTATTCATGATTAGTATATTATCCTTCTGTAGATCCAATAACTTATCTTTCAGTTTATTGGTCCGGATAAAGAAGATTAATATCATAATCAGGAAAATAAATAATACGGTGATTACGCTTAGCAAGATCTCGAACCTGTATTTGGAGAATAGGCTCGGGTCCTCGTTGATAATAGTAGCGTCGTGGGGCAATGACAATCTGCTGATATCAAAAGCCTTGATCTTTGAAGCGTCGAACATATATCCATTGGGAATGATTTGTGGATGGATATCTTTAGGGGCGATTTTCTTTTCCAATATACTTAAAGCCTCTTTCGCCAAATCGGAACCTATAGGCCTGTATTTGGGACTGAAACCTCCGATGGCCCAGTGCCCTATGCCGACGGATGCCAATGTGAATGTCGGGATTCTGGGATTGGCGGTCATCATGGTATACGTGGCATTTCCAACATAATACCCGTCGTTCACGTCTACACGCCATGTACCAATCAATATCACGGTCTGATCCGGCAGGTTCTTGATTTGCTCAACGATGGTGTAGATATTATTCTTTCTTCCATCCAGTAATATCAAGTTCAGATCCTTGATATTTTCCATTTCCTTTTTTACCAAGGTCTGCATAGCTAAACCACCGTAGGTATTATCGGTGATTAATGCTATATTTTGAGTTTGGGGATATAACTTACGTATTAACCGGATATTTTCTTTTACGTCATAAGAATACAAGAACCCGCCAAGGTGTAAACCTTTATCTACGTACTCTTGGATATCGATGTATTTCGGTTCCCATTCGGCGACATTTAAATCCGAGTCGGGTAATAAGATCGCATTCTTACTGATCATACCGCATAAAACCGGTATATCAGGCTTGTATTCTTGGGAGATATAAGAAGCCCATGCCTCTTGACCTAAGATTATGATAAGCTGAGGAGTGTTATTTTCCTTATATTTATCCAATATACCTCTCATCTTACCGTCCCATAAGGGGGCTTCCGGGAGGCTCTTACAGTTCATGTTCTCGATAACCACCGGCGAGATACCACCTCCCCGCTTATATTCCTCCATAAACTCGGAAATATTGGCGGTCGTATTACGTGTATCGGGATTGTAGGAGCTAATGATTAAAATAGGGCCTGCATTATCTGTAGCGTATAAGTGGAAAGAAAAGACCAGACTTAACACGATAAAGAGTACGAATCGTATGTAGTATTTTAATAATGTCATTCTTTACCTACCTATTCATGTGCTTATTTGCGATTAAAGTACTATTTTTTGTTCATACAGTCCACAAAAATAGAAAAGATTTATGATTAATTGCTGAAATTCAAAATAAAAAGAATCTATTACGCCTAAAATCTATAACTCGATCATCACTCCGATACTTGGGAGAAGCGTTCCTGTAAGACGTTCTATCGGTCTTAATTCGTACCGTTGTTCATATATGGGAGCTTCCGGGTTGATAATTTTACCCGTTTTGATATATACGTCTTGCTCTTTGTATTTGGAATTCAATATGTTTTGGATGTCGATATAGGCTCCAAGCATGATCTTTTTGAAGTAAAATGTTTTATCGATACGGATATCTAACTGCGTGAATGGCTTGAGCCGTTCGCTGTTAAACCGGCTGTAATCATAGTATAGCCCGTTATTAGCGTCCCAAGCTTCTACATAACTACTCTTTTCTACATCGTAAGGCGTATAGGGAGCGCCTCCTACTACCCGGAACTTGGCGCCTACGTCCCAGTTCTTGGGTAAAGAATAAGTCCCGCTAAACGTGAACAGATGCTTATTGTCCCAAGCCGAGGGAAGATAAGTGTCCATATTTCTCCCATCCTTGAATTCGCTTCTTACCAAAGTGTAGGACGCGATGAAAGTAAGCCCTTTATAATTATACCAACGTCCCATGATCTCAAGCCCATAAGCTCGCCCTGTAGCGGTAGACGATACGGCCTCATTTCCCAAGACACCATAGTCCGTACCTTTCGACGCGAGTGGGATACTGTCGAGTATGGACATCGGATAACGATCATAATGTTTATAGAATCCTTCGGCCGTGAATTTCAAGTATGAGGTAGGACGGTATTCCAAGCCTAATCCGGCTTGGTCGCTTCGGATATAGCTTAAATGATTTGTCCGGTTTACATAATTACCTTCATTATCCTTGAATCCCAATGTCGTATAAGGAGGAAGCTCGTAGTAGCGTCCGATATTCGCGTTTATATAAAGCGGATCGGACAAGCGGTAGGATAAGGATAGGCGAGGAGATAACTGATCTAACAAATTATTCATATCCGAGGAATAATTGTTTGCGTCCGCACGAACACCTAAAGAGGCGGTAAACCGCTCGTTATAACTCTCATAAATAGCCGTGGCATAGATACCCCACTTCCATATGCCAAGGTCTGTTTGATATACGATGGTACGGGGGATAGAGGTAAATTGCTTTTGATAGGTGTCATTCGTGTATTGGGCGTATTCGATGTTTCCTCCGACATTCAATTGAATGAATGGTAAGCGGAACGTGTTTTCCGTTCGGAACTTATTCTCGATCTCATCCGAACGGTAATTTAAGGAGAGATTCTCTTCCTTGCTTTCGTCATTGTCTTTGTATTTAATATTCTTATTGTTGGTCTGGCTACGGCTGATAATGACCGAGTAGAGATTTTTACGGGCGTAGTGTTTATAAACCGCTCCAAGGGTATACGTTTTTTGTTTTACGACCGGCAAGTAAGAGAGGATATATTGGTTTTTCTCGCTCATGTCTTCCATTCCTGTATTCAGCTTCATATCATCGATCGCCCCTAATCCGAGAACTGTAAGCTCATTCTTGGGGTTGAAGGAGTGCTTAATCTTGAATTGGGCATCCGTGAAAGTAGGTAAGAACGGCAAGCCGATCATATCGAAAAGGAATTGAAGGTAAGAACGACGAACAGACACTTGGTAAGTGGTCTTTTTTCCTAGCGGTCCATTAGCGGACACACCGATATCTGAGGCTCCTAGGACTCCTCGCAATGAGAATTTTTCCTTATTTCCATCTTGTAGTTTAAAATCCAATATCGAACTTAAAGCGTTCCCCTTGGATGCGGGGAATGCGGCCGAATAAAAGTTGACCTCCCGGATAAAATCGGGATTGATAATACCGACCGGACCTCCGGAGGCTCCTTGGGTAGAGAAATGGTTGATATTCGGTATCTCTACGCCATCCAAAAAGAAACGGTTTTCCGAGGGACCTCCTCCTCTTACCATCAAGTCGTTACGAAACGCTGCCGTGGACGCTACTCCGGGAAAGGTTTGTACTACCCGGGAGATATCCCGGTTTCCTCCCGCGCTTTTCTCTATCTCCTTGAAGCCGATTACACGAAGTCCTAGCGGACTTTCGGCGGTTTTACGGAACGGAGAGGCTACTACGCTAACCTCTTGCAGATTCTGGCTGGCTTCCTCTAGCTCGATCGGGAAGAATATATCTTTATTCGCTAGTCTGAATTCGGCGGTAACGAATGGCTTATATCCCAGAAAGGAGGATTGGAGACGATAGCTTCCGGGTGATATGCCGGATATCTCGAATAATCCGGTGGAATCGGTGACCGCCCCTTGCGTCGTGTTCCATACCACTACGTTAGCGAAAGGTATCGGCTGTCCGCTCGATGCGTCTTTTACAACTCCCTTGATAGAGAAGGAGCGCTGTTGACCGATAGCGGCTTGTATGGTACATAATAAGAATAGTAAGAAGTAAAGATGGCGTCTATCCATATCTTATATCATATTTATAGCGGTAAAGATAAGTATTATTCTGATTCGTATGTATTATCTTTGCATACATATGGAGAAAGAATTACAGATAACGGCGGATGGAAGCCATACGCTATATATTCCGGCGATGGATGAACATTATCATTCCGTGAACGGGGCGTTGCAGGAATCGAGACATATATTTATTGAGGCGGGATTGCATGCGCGGGAGAAAGACTTTATCCGAATCGTGGAAGTTGGCTTCGGTACAGGGCTGAACGCCTTTTTGACATTTAAGGATGTCGAGCTATCTCAAGCACATCATATTGATTATCATACCGTGGAGTTATACCCGCTTCCTTTAGATACGATTCGTACCTTGAATTATGGAGAGCTGATCTGGCCGGAGAGAAAAGAGTTATTCTTAGCCTTGCATGAGGCGGAGTGGAATACTCCCGTTTCAATCTCAGAGCGCTTTACACTTCATAAAATAGAAGGAAATAGTAACGCCTGTGAACTACCGGATGATATCGATTTGATCTATTTCGACGCATTTGCGCCCGAGAAACAACCGGAGATGTGGAATCAGGAAATCTATAATCGTTTGTATGCTCATACCGCACCGGGCGGAGTGATCGTAACCTATTGCGCAAAAGGAGAGGTACGCAGAGGTATGCAAGCGGCTGGTTTTGAGATGAGCCGTCTTCCCGGTCCTCCGGGCAAGCGACATATACTTAGGGGTATTAAAAATTGAGAATTGAAAGTTACAGAGCGTATTCCTCGGTATTTTCAATTCTCAATTCTCAACTTTCAATTATTTAAGCATTGCCTCGATCTTTTCTACGAACTTATCCTTAGCCGTAGCGCCTACTACTTTATCAACCATCTTACCGTCTTTGAAGAAAAGAACGGTAGGGATGTTGCGGATACCGAATTGTCCGACTACATCGTCATTCTCGTCAACGTTCATTTTACCGATCGTCACACGACCTTCGTATTCGGTTGCCAACTCATCAATGATAGGAGATACCATGCGGCAAGGGCCACACCACTCTGCCCAAAAGTCAAGAACCATGGGCTTTCCGGAGTTAACCAACTCCTCGAAATTAGCGTCTGTAATTTGTAGTGCCATTTTGAATTACGTATTATTTAATTATGAATTATAATCTAATGATTGTTATGACGCCAAAAGTACAAATTCTTTCAGCGTCGTACAACTTTAACCATTAATTTTAAAATCGATATTCTCGTTCTCCTGTAAAAAGTCTACCAGCTCACGGGTCACGTTTAAGCGGATATTTTGGGAGAAGAGATTTAGGGAAATATTATGTTCCCCATCGACAACCTTAAAATATAACAGGCTATGGCCCGGATTGTTCTTGATCAATACCGAAAGCTCATTGATAGTCGGCTCGTCCAAATCATGGATCGGGACCGTGATACTGATTTTCTCGATCAGCTTGTCTTTCTCGTCTTGCAAAAGGTTGACGGTACCAATCTTGAAGTCCAGTTTATTGGGGTCCCAGCGGCTAGGCTCTACACGGGCTGTGATCAAGAGATACATCCCTATTTTACCATACTTGCTGTATTCGATATAATCCTGTCCGAAAAGAGGGATCTCGCCACTACCCGTGAAATCCTCGATCTTCAAGATTCCGTAAGGCTTTCCGTTCTTGGTCATTCCTTCCCGGAAACCGGTGACGATACCACCTAATAAAACCTCCCGGCCTTGTAAGGTTTCCCGCTCGTTAAGTTCTACCATGCCGGTATTACATACATACTTTAATATGATACGGTATTCATCCAACGGGTGGGCGGATAGGTAAATACCGACCAACTCCTTCTCTTTATTTAGGCGTTCGAGATCGCTCCAACGCTCGCATTGCGGGATCTCCGGTTTAGCGATGGCGATCAAGGCGTCTCCACCGAATAAAGAGTTGACTGCCGTGCTCTTATCCATCTGGTATTTGTTACCATAGCGAACCAAGGTATCCAAGAACAATTCCCCTTTTCCACTGTCGGTGAAGAACTGCTCACGCTGGATACCGAAGTTATCGAACGCTCCGGCCAAAGCCATGGACTCTATGTTTTTCTTATTGCAAGCGGTCAAGTTCACCCGTTCTACGAAATCGAAGATACTCTTGTACGGGCCGTTCTTCTTGCGTTCCTCTATGATATTTTGTACGGCGGACTCACCTACGCCTTTCACGGCGCCTAGCCCGAAGCGGATGTTCTTGTTCTTATCTACGCTGAACTTCAAGATAGACTCGTTCACGTCCGGTCCCAATACTTGAATACCCATCGCTTTACATTCATCCATGAACTTCGTGATATCCGTGATATTGGATAAGCTTCGGCTCAAGACGGCGGCCATATACTCGGACGGGAAGTTCGCTTTCAAGTAAGCGGTCTGATAAGCCACCCATGAATAACAAGTAGCGTGACTCTTATTGAATGCGTATGAGGCGAACTTCTCCCAGTCGGACCAGATCTTGTTTAAAGTTTCCTCTTTATAGCCGTTGGCTTGACCACCAGCCATAAATTTAGACTTCAAGTGGTTCATCTTCTCGATCAACTTCTTACCCATCGCCTTACGTAAGGCATCACTCTCACCACGCGTGAAGTTAGCGAGCAAACGGGATAGAAGCATGACCTGCTCCTGATAGACCGTAATACCGTATGTATCTTTCAGGTAGCGTTCCATGACGGGAATGTCGTACTTGATCTCTTCCTTACCCTGTTTACGGGCGATAAAAGAAGGGATGTAATCCATTGGGCCCGGGCGATACAGGGCGTTCATGGCGATCAAGTCCTCGAATTTAGAAGGTTGCAACTCCTTCAAATACTTTTGCATACCGGCGGACTCGAACTGGAATGTACCGGTTGTCTTTCCGTCGCAATACAATTTATAAGTCTTGGGGTCCTCCAGACTGATATGGTCGATATCCAGATCATGTCCGGTAGTCAGTTTCACGTTCTCGATCGCTTCCTTGATGATGGACAAGGTCTTCAAGCCCAAGAAGTCCATCTTGATCAATCCGGTTTCCTCGATCACGGAACCCTCGTATTGGGTAACCAGCATCTCCTCACCGGTATCCTTGTCTTTCGCCGTACTGACAGGTACGACATCCGATATATCATAACGTCCGATAATGACACCACAGGCGTGTACACCCGTGTTACGGACGTTGCCTTCCAGCATCTGGGCGTATTTCAAGGTATCCCGTGCCAGCGGGTCATTTCCGTTAGCCGCCTCTTTTAGTTCCGGCACATACTTGATGGCGTCGCCCAATTTGAACTTCTTCATGTCGGGGATCTTATCCGGAACCAATTTGGCTAACCGGTTCGATTCGGATAACGGTAATTTCTGTACCCGGGCGACATCCTTGATAGCAGACTTGGTAGCCATCGTACCATAAGTAATGATATGAGCCACACGCTCGGCACCGTATTTCTCCGTTACCCAGCGTAAGACCTCGCCACGGCCATCATCATCGAAGTCGGTATCGATATCGGGGAGGGAGATACGGTCCGGATTCAAGAAACGCTCGAACAGGAGGTCATATTTGATCGGGTCGATCTTGGTGATCCCTAAGCAATAAGCTACGGCAGATCCGGCGGCCGAACCACGTCCCGGTCCTACGGATACACCGAGTTCCTCACGAGCGGCACGGATGAAATCTTGCACGATCAAGAAGTAGCCGGGGAAACCCATGGTCTTCATGATATGTAACTCGAAGTTCAGACGCTCCTTTACTTCATCGTCTAAGGGGTCTCCGTAAAGCTCCTTGGCTCCGTCGTATGTCAATTTTGCCAAATAGTCGGCTTCCAGCTTGATGCGGTATAGTTTGTCGTATCCACCTAATTTCTTGATTTTGGAGTGCGCCTCTTCCTCGCTTAATACGACATTACCGTTCTCGTCTCGGGTGAATTCCTCAAATAAATCATGCTCTGTCAATTTCTGACGGTAGGACTCCTCGGTACCGAACTCCTCGGGAATGGCGAAAGTCGGCATGATAGGACCGCTGTCGATGGAGTAGAATTCTATTTTGTCGGCTATCTCGAGGGTATTACTCAAAGCTTCGGGTATATCGGCGAAGATGGTGTTCATCTCGGCGGTTGTCTTCATCCATTCTTGCTTGGAGTAGCGCATACGCTTGGGGTCGTCCAAGTCTTTGCCGGTACTAAGGCAGATCAGGCGGTCGTGAGCCTCAGCGTCGTCGGCATTGACGAAATGGACGTCGTTGGTGGCGATTAGCTTGATATTATGTTTGTGAGCAAGTTCGATCAGTACCTTGTTCACCTCTTGTTGATGCGGGAAAATCGTGCAATCGGCGTTGGGGTCGTGTGTCTCGTGCCGTTGCATCTCAAGGTAATAGTCTTCTCCGAATAAGTTTTTGAACCATTTGATAGACTCCTCGGCCTTATCGATTCGTCCGTGCATGATATGCTGTGGAATCTCTCCACCTAAACAGGCGGAGCAGATGATCAGATCCTCGTGGTATTTCTCCAACAACTCTTTGTCGATACGCGGACGTCCGTAGAATCCTTCCGTCCATGAGAGGGATACCATCTTGATCAGGTTCTTGTATCCGTTCTTATTTTTGGCCAGAACGATCAAGTGCCAGCCGCTACGGTCGTCTTGCGAGGCCAGCTTGCTATGCCTTCCGTTGCGAGCGCAATAACATTCGCACCCGATGATCGGCTTGAAGATGGAAGCTTTCGCTTCGGCGATTTGTTTCTGTAGTTCCGTTATCCTTTGTTGTTCCTCATCGGTTGGAGCATCCTTGGCCAGCAGCGGTTTTAGTTCTTTCTCGGAGTCCTTGATGATCCCGAGAGGTTTACTGTTCTTTTTGCTAACCTTATTGAAAAACTCCTTGATACCGAACATAACGCCATGGTCTGTTACGGCGATCGCACGCATTCCGTCTTTGTACGCTTTGTCGATCAACGCGTCGATGGATGCCTGTCCGTCCAGCAAGGAATACTGGGTATGTACGTGTAAATGAATAAACGGTTCCATATATATTAATGTATAGTCTGGTGCATATTGAAATGAGTGCATAAAGGTAGGAAATATTTTTTAGTACGAGAGAGGTTGTTTTGCTTTTAAAAAAACACGTACGTCTTTTTTCGGAAACACGTACATGTTTTTGGAAAAAGACGTACGTGTTTTCTGAAGGATATAATGAGGTTATAATATGGGTGATTCTATAGAATCTATATGTTATATAAACAGATGTTGTATTGATATTTTGCTTGATATAAGCCGTATATCGTGACAGGAGGTTTTCGTGAGGTGCTCGAACTAGCGGATGGAAGATAGTTATGAATGGCGTTTTTCTGTGTGAAAAGCCGTTTTATACTGTACTTATGCTTGGAAAAAGCGAATCTCAGGGAGTTCTGTTTACAAAGTGTCATTTTGCTAGAACAAAGGAAACTAATATTCCGATCTATCGCAAAAGGTGATCTTACTTTTGTTGATTATTGGATGGTGTATTTACTAATGTACGCATGTACATTAAATAATAAAAGAGAAAAATGATTGATTTAAACGATCGTTTTAATTAGTCATTTGCAAAGGTACGCGTTTCTTTGACTTCTGCAACCCTTCCGGGCTATTTTTTTCATCCCTTATTCGCTTTCTTATCAATAGGATAGCCTATCCTTTACGAAACAACCGATTCCGTAAACGAACCTCCCGTTTTCCTTCTTTAAAAACGCAAGATCTAAACGATGGTTTAGACTAGTCGTTTTCTAACGGTAGTCTGCTATCAGAAAATAGCTAAGTGCTTAATTAACACTATTATTAATATTAAATTCTAAATTATGAACAGAAAGATTTCTACATTGTTAACGGCGGGTCTGCTTGTGGCGGGGTCGCTGTGCGGTAGTGCCTTCGCTCAGACGCCGACGGTTTCCATTAAAGATTTGACCGGAATCGGATCTACAGTAGCGAATGAACTGAAAAACGGGGCTCGATATGTGATGGTAGATGCCTCTTCATCGCTAGCCTATGGTCATGAAATAAGCACTACTACCGGTAAGATTGTTGAGGTAGGGGAGGCTATAAACACTCCGATTTTTTACGATGACAGCGATAGCAAAGACGGCGTTAAGAAGTACATTTGGACGGTCAGCGTGACAGAGGCTCCGAGAGGTTTCTTCTCTTATACCCTCACCAATGCGGAGACTGGAAAGGCGTTGAGATACAACAGCGCATATAATGCGATAGAGACAGACCCGGCAGCGAAAGCCGAGGATACCTTTAAGGATTTCGTGTTTGAGAATACAGGTACTGTCACTTCTACTCCCACTGGTGCGAAGTATTCTGCCTCTAATAAGTACATGGTTGCCTATAAAGCGGGTGCGACTGTTTGGAACGGTCTGTCATGGTCTGGCAGCCCATTGGTCTCTACTACTACGATCTCTGCTCCTACGTTCTATGAGGTTAAATCCGAGGAACTTGAGGATGTTACCGAGTTGAACGCATTATATAACACTTCTGGATTCTCATTCGCCTCCAAGCCTTATGATACGGATCAAACCGAGGAGCCGATCGGCAACTTGTTCAATACGAAGAAGGTGGTAGCTCGCTATGTATCTACCGCTATTGAAGTTGACGCTACTCAGTATCCTTCTTATTCGGGTAATACTAGTGATTTGAGGATCGAGCCGGGTATGTATTTCTTCACAGAGAACGCTCCGAAAGATGGTGCTGATTATAAAGAATGGATGAACGCTACGATCTTGGTCGTAAGCTCAACGGAGACCGTTGAGGTTACAAATGCGGGACGTGCCTCTGGTGATGGTTTCGCTTTGGCAGAGGTGAAAGTCAGCGACTTGAACTTCTATCAAGGTTCGGATAATGCTTGGATGACAGCAGGTAACGATATCTCTATCAATAACGCTAACTTCCGTGTGCAAAAGAGCTATGTGGACGCTTATCCGTATGAGTTGAACGTTGATGATTTCCGTTATCGTGAGCAAGCTAGCAAGGCTAAGCACGTTACTAAGCCTGTTAAGTTACATGTGTTGAAACATAGTGACAAGTACTATCTGACCACTACACATGCTACAGACGACCAGTTCATCTTCAAGTTGGCTGCCGCCGGTATGAAGAAAGGTATCGAGTTGTTGAACACGGAGGCTAAGGTCGCCGCTTACACGATCCGTATCTTAGACGGTAAGGAATTTGGGTCATCTACCGATAACATCGACAAGAAAGACATCAAGAGCGTATACGGCAAGTACTTGACGAACGCCGTTAAAGCTTCTCAATTCGAGTTGGTAGCTAAGGCTAAGGTTCTTTCTCAATTGGAGACTCCGGCTTATCAATGGGCTATCTCCAGCGTAGACAATGAGTATGAGGTGACATTCACGAACCGTGAGACCGGCGAGTATTTTACAGCAAGCTTGTTCCCGAAGGCTGATCTGGGCGAGAACGTTTACGAATTGTCCACAAAGAGCAAAAAGGTTACCGCTATCTATGTAGACGCGAACACATACAATGAGACAGAGGGTGAAGTCGCTGAAATGCAACAACTGATCGTCGAGTTGACTCCGGCTGAGGTTGATCCGTACGCAGGTTTCTTGAACCTAGACGATGAGACTTTGGTGACGATGGCTTTCGCTCGCGATAACAACGAGACTTCCAATAAGTGGTATGTGGCAGCTAAGAAACAAGCAAGCCCATTGACTGGATATGAATTGAACAAGAACGGTAAGTTCGCTAACGAGGTATCCGATGCCGCTCAATGGCAATTGGTGAAAGATGATAAAAAATGTACGATCATCGAGCGCAGTTTCGTTTACAATAAGGATGGCCGCGTGACGGTACAGGCTAGAGCAGATAAGGGCTACGCTTATGTTTATCAGTTGCAGTATATCAATGATGGTATCGAGACTGATAAATATTTCCCGCAAGGAACTACTCCTGTAACTAATGTAACAGAACAGGAAGCGTTAGTTAATGAAGGTCAAGCTAAGTTCGTGATCAAGCTAGCCGCCGATGGTTCTGTTTACTTGATTCCGGTGGGTGACACAAACAGTCTTATCGCTTCAATTTTGAATGAGAATACGAAGTCTGTTGTAGACGCTACTTATAAGGCTTCTATCGACGAATGTCAATATACTACTCCGTCTTCAGTTTACGCATGGCCGTCAACTTCTACACAACAAGATTGGTTATTGAACACCTACTTGATCGTAGAAGCACCGGAGATCAGCTACCCGGCAGAGGAAGGTCATATCTCCTTGGTAAGCGATAAGGGTAACTATATCTCCATGAACGAGAATCGCGATGGTATCGTGGTAAACGAGAATCAATACTCATTCTACTTGCAAGTAACCGATGAGGACGCTGTTGTTCCTTCTTTCTATATCTCTAACAAGGGTACGGTTGAGAATGGTGACAGATTGTTCTTGTTCAACCCGGCAGACTCTGTAAACTATTATGTCGCAGATGGTACATACGACAGAAAGTATGAGTGGATCAAGGGTGAGACAAAGGCGATCTTCAAGCCGGCCACTCTTTGGGAGACTAAGGATACTTTGACTACGGTCGTTAAGGGTAACAAGGTTTCCGTGGCTGAAGAGGCTGATGATGAGGGCGTATTAGGTGGCTTGGATTACTTCAAGGTTCAGATCATCCAGTGCGAGGACAATGAGAACGAATATCGTATCCGTTCTGTAGCCAAGAAGGGTTCTTATCTGTATAGCTTCAACGACCAGTTGTCTTGGAGCGGTAGCAAGGAGAAAGCAATGCGCTTCACTATCACTACAGGCGATCCTACAGCTAACGAGTCTATCGCAGACGCAGCAGAAGGCGTTAAGGTAATCGCTGGCAACGGTACCGTTGAGATCCAAGGCGCAGCTGGTAAGAACGTGGTAATCACAAACGTTCTTGGTAAGGTTGTAGCTAGCACGGTTCTTACTTCCGATGACGCTACGATCGCTGCTCCGGCAGGTATCGTTGTGGTGTCTGTAGAAGGCGAGGAAGCTGTTAAGGCAGTCGTTAAATAAGAATAATGACGATAAATAACATAAATCGAAAATCATTCCTGCGGGAGTTGTAGTGATTCAAGTACCCCGTGAGGGCGAACAGGCGGGAATGGATTAATATTAATACTAAAGTAATAAATTAAAGTTCATCTGCCGTTACCTCCGTGAGGAGGGAAGGTGTGAAAAAATAGCCTCGGTCGTTTCCGCGATCGGGGCTAACTTTTGAGTGCCCCTTTCATGAGTTATACTTTTTATATAGCTTTCCTGTATGTTTCAGTAGGATAAATGTAGATGTTATTGAAAAATGTATATCTTTGCTTACTATTAGAAGGAAAAGCAAATGAGGAAGTTTATGAGAAAGATCGGATTGTTGTTGATTGCCGTGATGATGATTTTACCGGCGATGGCTCAGGTTTCTTTCGGCGTACGTGCCGGAGGCGCTTATTCTTCGTTGATCCAGAAGGTGGAGGATACGTATGAGGCGGGAGCCCGCTTCGGTTTCAGCATAGCGGGTTTGGCGGATATTCCTTTGAGCAGGAATAAAAAATGGTCGCTTCGTCCTGAGGTGGCGTTCGTGAACCAAGGTGGCGCTTATTATTCGAATCAGGATATACATGGGATGGCGCTTCATAATAAATGTTGGTATTACTCTTTGCAGATTCCCGTGAATGTGGCTTATACGTTTACCTTCACGGACGTTCATCTGTCCGTATTCGCCGGTCCTACCTTTGATTGGTCCTTGTTTGGCAAGATGAAGAGCCGAGAGACCAATCCGGATCTCCATTTCGGCGTATCCGAGGAGAAGGATTTGAAACCTTGCGATTTTGGCATGAACGTCGGCCTATCGGTAGAATATAGTAACTTTTTCTTTTCCGTAAGTTCCCTATGCGGCATGATAGACCGCCGTGCCTTGAAGCGTGACGGCGAGACTTCCGTTTACCAAAATAACGTGACATTCTCTTTGGGGTATTACTTCCGTAAGTGATGAGTATCTTCATAATAACTTGAAAAATAATTAGATTTGTTTGGTATTTCGGATAAAACCCGTACCTTTGCAAGCCGATTATTATCAAATTGTACTAAGAGTTTAGTTCTTAGCACGTTGTTGCATCATGTGTCCGTTGTGACAATGTTGGTAAGGCTAGTTTTTTGAGTTATTAATTAATTTAATTTTTAAGCAGTGGATACTTTAAGTTTTAAGACCATTTCTGCAAACAAGGCAACTGTAAACAAAGAGTGGGTCATTGTTGATGCTGAAGGCCAGACGTTAGGTCGCCTTTGCGCTAAAGTAGCGAAGCTTTTGCGCGGTAAGTACAAACCCAATTTCACTCCGCACGTTGACTGTGGTGATAACGTAATCATCATCAATGCAGACAAAGTCGTTCTGACTGGTAACAAGTGGAACGATCGTATTTATTTGAGATATACCGGATATCCCGGTGGACAGATCGAGTATACTCCGGCTGATCTTTTGAAGAAAGGTGGCGACCGTCTGTTCCGTAAAGTAGTAAAAGGTATGTTGCCTAAGAACCGTCTGGGTGCAAAGTTGTTGAACAACATGTACGTTTATGAGGGAACTGAGCACAAGCACGAGGCTCAACAACCTAAGTTAATCGATATAAACTCATATAAATAATCACGATGGAAGTAGTAAATGCAATAGGAAGACGTAAAGCGGCAGTCGCTCGCGTATTCGTTAGCGAAGGTACGGGAAAGATCACGATCAACAAACGTGAGCTGGAAAAATACTTTCCTTCTTCAATCCTTCAGTTTATCGTAAAGCAGCCGTTAGCAAAGTTGAACGTCGCTGAGCAATATGATATTAAGATCAACCTTGACGGTGGTGGTTTCAAAGGTCAGTCTGAGGCTGCCCGTTTGGCTATCTCTCGTGCGTTGATAAAGATTAATCCGGAAGATAAGGCTGTCTTGAGAGCGGAAGGATTCGTAACTCGCGATCCTCGTGCTGTTGAGCGTAAGAAACCGGGTCGTCCGAAAGCTCGTAAGAGATTCCAGTTCAGTAAACGTTAATGTTATTTGTGAGTCCCTTACAAGTAAAGCGAAGCGTTTAGTATCTAAATTATCGGGATTCTTTTTACATGTGGACATGCGGAAAGACTACCTGATGGTTGAAATTAAACAAAGAAAGTAAACGATTTAAGAAAAAAACAATGTCAAGAGTAAATTTTGATCAATTATTAGAGGCTGGTGTACACTTCGGACACTTAAAAAGAAAGTGGAATCCCGCTATGGCTCCTTATATCTTCATGGAGCGCAATGGTATTCATATCATTGACCTTTATAAAACAGTTGCTAAAGTAGACGAAGCCGCTGAAGTTATGAAGAACTTGGCTAAACAAGGCAAGAAAGTTCTTTTCGTGGCTACCAAAAAACAAGCTAAACAAGTTGTCGCTGATAAGGCTGCTTCCGTAGGTATGCCTTACGTTATCGAGCGCTGGCCGGGTGGTATGTTGACCAACTTCCCGACGATCCGTAAAGCTATCAAGAAGATGGCTACTATCGATAAGATGACAAAAGATGGTACATTTGATAATCTTTCTAAGAGAGAAAAACTTCAAATCACTCGCCAACGCGCTAAGTTGGAGAAGACTTTAGGTTCTATCGTAGACCTTACTCGTCTTCCGTCAGCGTTGTTCGTTGTAGACGTGATGAAAGAGCATATCGCTGTTCGCGAGGCTAACCGTTTGGGTATCCCTGTATTCGGTATGGTTGATACGAACTCTAATCCGAACAATATCGACTACGTTATCCCGGCTAACGATGACGCTACAAAGTCTGTAGAGGTTATCTTGGGCGCTATCTGCGAGGCTATGAACGAAGGCTTGCAAGAGCGTAAGGCTGAGAAAATTGACGCAGAGGCTGCTGAGGAAGCTCCGAAAAGAGAGCGTAAGGCAAAAGCTGCTGTTAAGAAAGAACGTACGAAGAAAGAAGACGACGATGCGTTGAACGCTAACGTTGCCGGTAAGTTCGCGAAAGACGAAGAATAATTCGATTGACAATTGACGTTGACAATTGACAATTAGAATACAAATACAATGGGCAGTTGGCTTTTGACAGGATTTGTCAATTGGCAACTGTCCATTGTCAATTTTTGAAAGTATAAACATTTTAAAGATAAAGGAAATAAGATTATGGCTGTAACAATGGCTGATATTACCAAGCTGCGCAAAATGAGTGGAGCTGGTATGATGGACTGTAAGAAGGCTTTGACAGAGTCTGACGGTGACATCGAGAAAGCAATGGAAATTATCCGTAAAAAAGGACAGGCTATCGCCGCTAAACGTTCTGATCGTGAGGCTGCCGAGGGTTGTGTGTTGGCTAAGAAGGATGGCGAGTTCGCCGCTATCATCGCTTTGAAGTGCGAAACGGACTTCGTGGCTAAGAATGAGGACTTCGTAGCTTTGACTCAAGCTATCTTGGACGCTGCCGTGGCTAACAAATGCCGTACTTTGGACGAGGTGAAAGCTTTGCCTATGGGCAAGGGTACTATCCAAGAAGCTGTTACGGATCGTAGCGGTATCACTGGCGAGAAAATGGAGTTGGATGGCTACTGCGTAGTTGAAGGTGCTTACACTACTGTATACAACCATATGGGTAAGAACCAACTTTGTACGATCGCCGCTTTCAACAAGGAGTCTGAGGAAGCCGCTCACAATATCGTTATGCAGATCGCCGCTATGAACCCGATCGCTATCGATGAGGCTGGTGTTCCTGAGTCTGTAAAAGAGAAAGAGATCCAGGTTGCTATCGAGAAGACGAAGGCTGAGCAGGTACAGAAGGCTGTAGAGGCTGCCTTGAAGAAGGCTGGAATCAATCCTTCACATGTAGATAGCGAGGCTCACATGGAAAGTAACATGGATAAGGGCTGGATCACGGCAGAGGATGTAGCTAAGGCTAAAGAAATCATCGCTACTGTTTCCGCTGAGAAGGCGGCTAACTTACCTCAACAGATGATCGAGAATATCGCTAAGGGTCGTCTAGGCAAGTTCTTGAAAGAGGTTTGCTTGTTGAACCAAGAAGACATTATGGATGGCAAGAAGACTGTAAGAGAGACAATGAAGGAGATCGATCCTGAGTTACAAATCTTGGCGTTCAAACGTTTCACTTTGCGTGCTGAATAATTGCGGTAACGTATTGAGATAAAGATTAAAGGCTGTCGAATTTGATTCGGCGGCCTTTTTTGCAATAGACACATAATAACAATAAGGAATCTGTGTAGAATCCGTATTAAAAATCAATAGAAAATGAATCGATTCTTAATGCTTTTCTGTTTGCTTTTGAGTGTCTCATGGATGTCCATCCATAGCGAAACAAAAACAGAGGCAAAACATTCGCTCAAAGAGTTGCAGCGACAATTCGTGGACTTGAAGTTTGGTATGTTTATCCATTTCAACATGGCCACTTATGTGGAGAGTGACTAGGGAGATCCGGACACTCCCTTAGAGTTGTTCAATCCTACGAAATTGGATTGTAGCCAATGGGCAAAGGCCGCGAAGTCTGCGAAGATGCGTTATGGCTGTCTGACCACCAAACATCACAATGGATTCTGTTTATGGGATACGAAGACAACTGATTACAATGCGATGAACACCCCATTGAAACGAGATGTTGTCAAGGAATATGCGGAGGCTTTCCGGAAAGAGGGGTTGAAGGTCATGCTTTACTACTCGATCTTGGATGTACACCATCAATTACGTCCGGGATGCATTACGCAGCAGCATATACAAATGGTGAAAGATCAATTGACAGAGCTGTTCACGAACTATGGAGAGATCACCGCGATCATCATCGATGGCTGGGACGCTCCTTGGTCCAGGATCTCTTATGACGATATTCCTTTCAATGAGGTATATACACATATCAAAAGACTCCAGCCGAACTGCTTGGTCATGGATCTGAACGCCGCTAAATATCCAAGTGATGCGTTGTTCTATATGGATATAAAATCATACGAGCAAAATGCGGGACAACATATCTCCAAAGAGACCAATGTGCTTCCGGCTTTATCCTGTCTGCCCATCAATGCCGCTTGGTTTTGGAAAGAGTCCTTCCCGCAAACTCCGGTAAAGACGCCTGCTTTCATCATCGAAGAGAACCTTAATCCGATGAATCAAGTGGACTGTAACTTTATCTTGAATGTCGCACCCAATCGGGAGGGATTGATTGACAAGAACGTGATCGATGCCCTGCGAGAGATCGGCAAGAAATGGGATGACCAAGCGGTTAAGATCCCGGTCTTATCTACATATGACGCACCCATCATCATGCCGAACTTGGCCAAGCAGAAGCCCTCATACTCCAGTTGGGGAAATGACATGTGGATCATGGATTTCGCAAACGACGATAACTTTACGACCAATTGGAAATCCAATCCTCAAGTGAAAGTTCCTTGGTATATCATCGATTTTCAGAAGAGCACGGCTTTCAATACGATCGTAATCACCGATACCCAGCGTTCATTCAAAGACTATGCCCTTTTCTATGAGCATTCCGGCGAATGGCTTCCTCTTCCCGTAGAGCCAAGCGATAAAGCGGTAAAAGTTCATCGCTTCAATCAGATCTGGGGTAATCGAATTAAAATAGAGATAAAGAATTCCATCGCACCTACCATCACGGAATTGGGGGTATATAATGAGATGCGATGAAAGTGCCACATTCATAAGGGAGATAACGATTTGATGTTGAATTTACCCAATGAATGTTTTATATTATGTATCAAAAAACATTATGTTTGTTGTGCATAATAATCAAGCCGCATGAAATTCGTAGATAGAATAGATGAAACAGCACGATTAAAGGATGCTCTTGGAAAAGAGACCTCCTCTTTAGTGGTATATTATATGGTCGCAGGCGATTAGGTAAATCCACACTTATTAAAAAGGTTTTATCAGACAATGATGTATACTTCTTAGCCGATCGTTCGGAAGGACAACACCAAAGAACATTGTTGTCAAAAGTAATCGCACAGCTATTTCCAGACTTTGACAAATTGACCTATCCAGACTGGGAAGCTATGTTTCGTGCGACCAATTATCGTACAGAGCGGCGTTTTATCCTATGCTTGGATGAGTTTCCTTGTCTTGTAGAACAGTCACCGGAATTACCTTCCGTATTACAAAAACTTGTCGATGAAAAGCAATTGAAGTATAATTTTGTGCTTTGTGGTTCTTCACAGAATATGATGTACGGATTATTTTTGGATGCCACTGCACCTCTTTATGGACGTGCCGATGAGATCATAAAACTGACACCGATACGTTTGCCATACATTCAAGAGGCTTTGAATCTTCATGCAGTGAATGCGATAGAAGAGTATGCCGTATGGGGTGGTGTACCTCGCTATTGGGAGCTAAGGGAAAATAGAGAATCTTTTGAGGATGCTTTGTGGCACAATATTCTTTCTGTCCATGGTGCTCTTTACGAAGAACCTATCAAACTCTTTCAAGATGATGTAAAGGATATTGTCAAGACTTCGACTATTATGTCTTATATATGTAGTGGAGCAAACAGACTTTCTGAGATTGCGGCACGATGCAATGAGCCTGCAACTAATTTATCACGTCCACTGAAAAAACTGATAGATCTTGGATTCTTGGAAAAAGAGGTTCCTTTCGGTATCGATGAAAAGAACGCCAAAAAGAGTTTGTATAAAATTACAGATATGTTTATGGCCTTCTATTTTCAGTTTGTCATACCTAATCGTTCGTTCATTGAATTAGGCCGTCGTCTACCGATAGAACAGACTTTGAATGCTCATTTCTCAGAGTATGTAAGCATGCAATGGGAAAAACTCTGTAGGGACGCTGTGACAGGTAATTTTGTCAATGGAATCGTTTACGGCAAGGCTAAACGCTGGTGGGGTTCTGTACTCAATGAAAATAAGAAACCCGAACAGATGGAGTTTGACGTGATGGCGGAATCACTTGATAAAAAGTACCTACTTGTGGGAGAGTGCAAATGGACCACACAAGAAAATGGTAAGCAACTTACAGATGAACTTATCTGCAAAGCGAATTTATTACCATTTGCAAAGGCCTATACGATTATCCCTATGCCCTTCCTTAAGAATAGGCCAAAAGACGACACTAAACATGTGATGCTGCCGGAAGATGTTATTGGATTGATGAGTTAATTGGTAGCCATCTTCTGTCAACTAAAAACAAGGCGATGCCTCTGATTAAGGGTACACCGCCTTGAAATTTGTATATGAATCTTCTCTACGGATGAACCTTAATTAAAAAATAATGTAGGCGTATTTGATATTTTGAATTTAAAAATTACCTTTGCGCCTACTTAACAATATTATCCCCAATAATAGTAATAGCAATATGATAGTCAAAGACAAGAAATCAACAGGCAGATACAGGAAATCGGTATGAGGTTTTTCCTGTCTGTAAATTGATTTGTATGGTGCGTTTTCACGTGCCATAAAGCTTGTTCTTTGACGTAATGGACACCCGCAGACACGCTGATTTATGGGTTAGGTCAGTGAATGGGGTCGGCAATGGGATGTGTTTTTGCATCCTTGAGAGTATTGATTGGAATATGTTTTCCGAATGGCGAATGATGTGCGTAGGGAAACATGTTCTTTTTTATTTATCCATTAAAAAATATTGCTATGAAATTCGATAATGAAGAAATCAAAGAAAAATTATCAGATGCCGAATTTGATGAACTTTTGGATGAGTTTATTTCGGCACAATCGCAAGATGCGGAGGATATAGATGAAACCGTTGTTTGTGAGACATCTTTCATCTATGACGGCCAATCTTACGACGCACCCGTATCAAATTCAGCATGTGGTTTTTCGTTGCAGAATATAGAAGTGGAGTGTGACGGATGTGTCGCTCAAAATGAGGGAGGAAGAAACTGCCTCTTCGTTACCCGAAAGAGCACACGAGCCTTACGTTTGACATTTCATTTGGATTGGGAGGATCTGCTTGATACCTTTTTGTTGCAGGTTAGGTTATACAAGAAAGGGATTCCGTCTGAGTATGCCTCCATGGAAAGCGACATAGAGACGAGTCAGTCTTTCTCTAAAATTTTAGTGTTGGGAAATGAACTGACTGCGGGTTCCTACTTCCTGTATGTACAATATGCTAAACCTTCTAAGCACAGTAAGTGGTTGGATCGTGTGAAGCAGGGTGTCTGCTATCCTTTTGAAGTGCTACTGGATGGAGGTAAGATGAAGCGTCCGGTTATGGCTGATTGTAGTGCATACTGGGAAAGTAGGAATAAAGTTGGGCTATGGCATCGAAATCCGCTAAGGATAACAGCCTCCTTATGGGATTTCCCAAATGTGGATTGTGAATTGACCGTACTGTGTTATAACAATGATTTGTCATTAATGGGACAAGATACGGTGTTCTATTCTTGCGACAATAGAGACCGCCGGAAAGAGACTTTTTCCATCAGCGGTAACAAACTCTGGTTACCGGGAAACTATTCGGTAGTAATGACTATGAATAGATTTCCTTTTGAAAGGCTGTCTATTACCTTAGATGATCATGGGAATGTCCAATGTCATCAGCAGCCGATGGACAAGGAGGATTATTTTTTCCGAACGGTCCGTGATATGGAATTCAATAAACGTCCGTCATGGAACATTATAAGAGAATTTTCCGGATTAGGAAAAGAAAAACGGAAATTGTATGCTTTGTATAACGAGTGCAACCATGCGGAAAAGAAAGGATTTCGTAGGGATGGCGAGCTGTTGCTTTTCACTGCGCCGACTGATTTTTATGCCAATAGGGTTGCTTTCAGTATGAAGAATGAGTTAGGTGTCGGGCGTGAGCAGGTGGCGGTATTGAACTGTTCGGAAGCACGAGAAAATTATCAGGAACGTATTACATTGTTTCTTGAAGACCGGAAAAACAAAGTGTTTATATTTTTTCATGCTGACAAATTGCTTTCCCCTAACAATGATGATTTACTTTCCGCTATTGCAGCATCACTTTTGCATCCGGAGGACGGGACTACAATCGTACTTTGCTTTAATCATCAAACACTGGCAACATTTCGAAAGATATGCCCGGAAATTGTTGGTCTTGTCTCGGAACAAAGCATTATTCATATTCAAGAACATTCTTTAGGGGAGTGTGTACAAGAATTGGTTAAGTCTGCGGAGGAGGCCGGTCTAATTCTCAAAGAAGAAACAATCGGAGAGATAGCTCGTGAGATTACCCGTGGATGGAATACCTATGAATTAAGAAGTTGGACGGACTATACAGGGTGGTTGGACGGATTCGTAAAACCTGCCATTTGTAGTCGTTTGCGTTTGCATACTTATGTAAAGGATCAACCGAAAAGAGTGCTGTATGAGGATTTGCATTTGGAAGACTATTGGAAACAGGCCCTCCAACGGAAGCGGACCACCAAGGAAAGCGAGGAAGACAGAGAGCGGTTTGATAAGAGTATGAAGGAGCTGAACAACTTGATTGGGCTGGAGAACTTGAAGAAAGGAATGTCTGATTTGTTTGTGAAAATTCAGTTCAATAAGCAACGTGCCAAACTGGGGCTGCCGGAAGATTGTGAGGCTCCGAAACACCTGCTCTTCACGGGCAATCCAGGTACTGGAAAGACCACTGTCGCCAAATTGCTCGGTAAGATATACAAGAGTATGGGACTGCTAAGTGACGGGGATGTAGTTGTGACCGAACGCACCCAATTGGTTGGGAGTTATATTGGCCAAACGGAAGAAAAAATGCGTGAGATCCTGGAGAGTGCCAAAGGTAAAGTATTGTTCATTGATGAAGCATACACGTTGTGTGATTCTGCAACTGATCGCAAGGATTTTGGCTATCGGGTAATTGAGAGTTTGCTTACCATTTTGGCAGAACCCCATCCCGATATGGTTGTCATCCTTGCCGGTTATGGTGATGAAATGCAACGGTTGCTTAAGGCAAACCAAGGATTAAAGAGCCGTTTCTCTTTCCTTTATGAGTTTGAGGATTACACAGCGGAACAGTTGTTCCAAATAGCAGTCTCCCATTTGAGTCGCTTTAGGTATGTATTGACGGAAAAAGCCCGTATCTCATTTATGAAAGTGATTGAGAATGCTGTTGTACGTAAGGGTAAGGATTTTGGAAACGCACGTTGGGTGAAACAACTGGTTGATGACTGCATTTTGCCTGCTATGGCTCGCCGTGTAATGGCTAGTTGCAAACCTTTGGATATGGATTTGTGCATGAGGATTGAAGAGGAGGATCTATGTGCGGTAGATGAATCTTTGCTCTTGAAAGAGATGCGGAAGGAGAGACGTATGGGTTTCCGAGGGTGAAAGTACCGATTCATCCAAAATATTTTACGAGTAGATTTATATCTAAAATATTGTTATATTTGCCATACAATCTGCATAACAGAATATTATAGTACCATGAAAGAGAGTTTTATACAAAGATTAGAACAGATATTACAAGTGAATGCTCCTCGTGAAGACAAGGGGAGTTGGGGATATGCCCCTTCATCTCATACTATTTTTAAGACAGAAGGGTTTGATATTCTATTAAATAATAAGAAAATCCATTTCAAACCAGTAGCCAATCCAGATTTGAGTGAGGCATTGAAATCATTTCACTCCATTTTAGCTAAAGATTCACAAGCAGAACATGCATATAATTTGAGTGAGATTGTTTCTCTTGATTCTACCTCAAAATTTTATTGGAAAAACAGAGCGGCTGAACAGGGACATGTTTTAGCTCAATGTTATTTAGGTGATTATTTCTATAACGGTTATGGTATTTCAAAAGATTATGCGGAAGCTGTGAAATGGTTTCGGAAAGCCGCAGAACAAGGGGACGCTAATGCTCTATTTCATCTTGGGTTTTGTTACAAATATGGTTATGGAGTTTCCAGAGATTACGAGAAGGCGGTAAAGTGGTTACGGAAAGCGGCGGAGCAGGGACATGTTTTAGCTCAACAACAATTATGTGATTGTTTCTATAACAGTAATGGTATTCCTATAGATTATTCAGAGGTGGTAAAATGGTATCAGATAGCTGCTGAACAAGGTTATGTTAACGCCCAATATTATTTAGGCCATTCTTTTTATAAAGGTAAAGGTGTTTCCAAAGATTATGCGGAAGCAGTGAAATGGTATCGAAAGGCAGCGGAACAAGGTCATGCTTCAGCTCAAAACAGTTTAGGGGACTGTTATTATTATGGTAGAGGTGTTTCCAAAGATTATGCGGAGGCAATAAAATGGTATCGAAAGGCGGCTGAGCAAGGTAATGCTCCAGCTCAATACAATTTAGGTGATCTTTATTATTATGGTAGAGGCGTTTCCAAAGATTATACGGAGGCAGTGAAATGGTATCGTAAAGCGGCAGAACAAGGTAAGGCTTCTGCTCAAAACGATTTAGGTTTTTGTTATCAATATGGTTATGGTGTATCCCAAGATTATGCAGAAGCGGTAAAATGGTATCAAAAGGCGGCCGAGCAAGGTAATGCTAATGCTCAAAACAGTTTAGGGAAGTGTTATTATTATGGTTATGGTGTTCCTGAAAATTATGCGGAGGCAGTAAAATGGTATCGAAAGGCGGCTGAGCAAGGTAATGCTCCAGCTCAATACAATTTAGGTGATCTTTATTATTATGGTAGAGGTGTTTCCCTAGATTGGGCAGAGGCGGTAAAATGGTATCGTAAAGCGGCCGAAAAAGGAAATGCTGATGCTCAAAATAATTTAGGAGAATGCTATTTAATGGGGTTTGGAGTTCCTGAAAATTATGTAGAAGCAGTAAAATGGTATCAAAAAGCGGCCGAGCAAGGTCATGCTTCGGCTCAATACAATTTAGGTGATCTTTATTATTATTCCCAAGATTATACGGAGGCAGTGAAATGGTATCGAAAGGCGGCCGAGCAAGGTAAGGCTAATGCTCAAGACAGTTTAGGTTTTTGTTATCAGAAAGGTTATGGCGTTTCCATAGATTATGCGGAGGCTGTGAAATGGTATCGAAAATCAGCGGAACAAGGTAGTGTTTTGGGGCAAAGCAATTTAGGTGATTGTTATTATTATGGTAGAGGCGTTTCCACAGATAATACGGAGGCGGTAAAATGGTTTCGGAAAGCAGCAGAAAAAGGAAATACTAATGCTCAATTTCATCTTGGTATTTGTTACAAATATGGTTATGGCGTTTCTATAGATTACATGGAGTCGGTAAAGTGGTTTCGAAAGGCGGCAGAACAAGGAGATGCTAAGGCACAAAATCATTTAGGCGATTCTTTTTATAATGGTAAAGGTGTTTCAAAAGATTATGCAGAGGCGGTAAAATGGTTTCGAAAGGCGGCAGAAAAAGGTATTGTTTCTGCTCAAAAAACTTTAGGTGATTGTTACTATAATGGCTATGGCGTTTCCAAGGATTATGCAGAAGCGGTAAAATGGTATAGGGAGTCAGCAGTACAAGGATATGTTCCGCCTCAAAATGATTTGGGAGAATGCTATTTAATGGGGCGTGGAGTTCCTAAGAATTATCAAGAAGCAGTAAAATGGTATCAAAAAGCGGCATCTCAAGGATATGCAGAGAGTCAATATAATTTAGGTTATTGCTACAAGTATGGCTATGGTGTTCCCCAAAATTATACGGAGGCGGTAAAATGGTATCATAAAGCTGCAGAGCAAGGACATAGTCGTGCCCAAGAACAATTGGGTGATTATTATTGTAAAGGTTACTCTTATAATCTCACAGAGGCGGTAAAATGGTATCGCAAAGCTGCAAAGCAAGGTAATATTAATTCAGAACTCAGATTGAAAGAATTAGGCTATTCATTTTAATCTTATAATTGTTAGAAGTCATGCATACAATAACTCAACATATTAATTGGTTCTTCAACCAACTTCAACAACGCAACATACAGTCAGAATACCGCAAAGAGATCATACGCTTCTTTCAATATTGGATGCGTGTATATCAGGATATATACTACCTGCGAGCATTGGAAGTATACCGACAAGGTGAAAGCTGTCATGTGGATATGACTCCTTTCAAAAAGGATATTTGGGAGGAAAGCATACATCGCTTTAATCAACCTGACGTGACTTGCCTCTTGCATTTTGTTAAACCGGAAGAAATTCCATGCCCTTTGGAAGAAGAGGCCTTATTTGAACAGCGTCTTAATCAAATGGTTCAACATTTGTTGGATGAGATGGAAGAGCACAAAAACAAGGTTGTACAAGAGTTTGCTGAAAGATTGGCAGAACATCCTATTCTTGAAATGTCCTATTTATCTACTTGTACACCTGAATTTTTATTTAACAAATTCATGGCTGAAAGGAATCAACATATAGTTTTGCACAACTACCCGAGCAGTTATGAAAGAAAGGATATTCCGGATGAAAGTAAAACCTATCATCTTTATATCCCGAATTTATTGCCCTGGCAAATGAAGTCGGGATGCCCTAACTTTCATCTTCCGGAAGGAACTTATACATACGAACAGTTGGACAGACTGGTTCTTACTATGCTGCTTAGTTTCCCGATAGAGAAACTAAAAATCAGCGTTTTAGATTTAGGATTTTCTTCCTCGCTCACCAAATTGAGGAATAAGCTTCCTGATGAATTAAAGAATGATATGTTACTGACCGCTGATGAATTAAAAAAATGGATAGACATTCGGTTGCGACAGCTCAGAGAGTCATTCGAAAAATGGGGAGACCTGATAGAGCACAATGTGGAACAGAAACAGATAGAGGGATGTTATGAAATATGCATCCTAAATGGAGTACCTCTAAATGACAACAACTTATGTGAACGATTGGGACAACTGATGAAGGATGGGTGCCATGCCGGTATCTATTTTGTTGTATTGGGCGAATTACATTCCGAGTGGGAACTATCGCTGTTCCATCCTCTGGACGTTTCCCAAGAGAAGCTCTTCGATTCGTCAAATCCGATTACTTTATATAATCAGGAGGCAAGAGAAAAACTATACTCACTGCTCAATGAACAAGTAATACAAGAACAGAAAGAACGTAGCCTACAGGAAAAACAAGAACAAGAGCATAGGCAGGAAGAGTTATACAATCATCCCTTCATTGATGCGACCGAAGAATTTGCGGTTGATATGGGGGCGGAAGTTCAGAGTGGACAAACCATTAGTTTCCGATTGGACGAGCGGACTCATGTACATGCCTTTGTTCTTGGACAGACCGGTTCGGGAAAATCAGTATTTCTCCATACGCTTCTTAATAACGCCATGCTGAAATACAGTCCGGATAGTTTACAATTCTATTTGTTGGATTTCAAAATGGGAGGAGTGGAACTGAACCGTTATCGCTCTTACCCACACGTTCGTGCCCTGTTGGTAGATGAAAGTGACCCGGGTATTACGTTGGAGATATTGAAGGACATTCGTATGCGCATGAAAGAACGTGGCGAACAGATGCGTCAAGCGGGATGCCAAAATCTCAAAGATTATAATCGGGAAAATCCAAATCAAAGAATGCCCCGTTTAGTCTTGTTGGTTGATGAATGCCATGCTTTGTTTAAAGATGGCCGACATAAAATCCAAAAAGAGATAGACCAAATCATTGAACAGATCGCAAAGGAGGGGCGTAATCAAGGTGTGCATCTCATTTTTGCGACACAAACCTTGACCGGATGTACGATTCCGAGATCTATCATCAATCAGATAACCGATCCCTATTTGCTGAAATGTTCACCCGTTGATGCCCAACTGTTTGTGGAGAATCCGACTAAAGTCTTAAACCAACTGACTCTGCATTGTGCTTACCATAAAGATCATGCCACCAATCAGGATGAGTATTTTTGCCCAATTTTTCTCGGTAAAGAGAAAATGGATCATTGCCTGAAAGCATTGAATCAAAAAAGCTCAAGTCTACAATTGGATTTCAGTACTTTCTATTTTACAGGAACGCAAAGTTATAAGCTTCAGGAAGGATTGGAAAACATCTCTTATCGGAGGTATGCGGAGGCTTCACTTGGACGAAGTCTGGAAGTACAGTCTCAAAACATAGTGGCACGCTTGAAAAAAGATATCGCTCAAAATCTACTTATTCTGGGAAACAATGAGCAGGAACAGGGATTAAGGGTACTACTTGTTTCAATAGTTTCATTGATGCATTATCATAAGGTAATTAAAAAAACAGCTCGTTTTATCTTCTTTGTGAACGAGAATTTGGATGACAATCCGGAACTGGAAGATTACTTGGATTTGCTTGCCGACTATGGAGTTGAAATATTGGATAACAGGCGTAAAAGGCACGATATGTTACAACAACTATATGAACGGATGAACCAACCGGAAGAGGATGAAACACCTCTATATCTGTTTGTTTCCAGTCAAGATAATTATGCCGAGTTGAAACAAAATGTTGAGTTGTCCGTATCTCAGCCCGCAGAAGCGCTCAATAAAAGCCAAAAAGAGGAAGATGAACTGTTTTTTGGAGGTCTAAGTTTTGGAGGAGAGGTCGCATCGAAAACCGTAACGACTCAACAAGCTTGGGAGCATATATTAGAAGATGGGCCGGAAAAGGGTATATTCACGCTCTTGCAACTAAGCAAGTTGGATCGGTTGTTATTTAAGGAGAGCGTATATGCTAAACAAGTCTATAAATATTTCCAACATATAGCATTCTTACGTACTTTTGCAGAAGTGTCAACGATGTTCGGATTGGAAGATGTCCGATTGGATGAATTGTCAGACAGTCCGGAAAGGTTACGCCTCTGCTACTTAAATGCAGCAAACAATAAAAGTACGGTTTTGTCACCTTATCAGATTCCGACATCAAGCGAGATCGAACAATTATTAAAAACAGAATAGAGATGGATGTAAATGTAAGAAACGAAGAAGATCTGCTGCACTTTGCTGCAGGATTAAGCAACCTTAGCCAGGCTTTGGTTTCCAGCTTCTCTAAGGCGAACAATGAGATGAACCGGGTAAACGAAGGTTGGAATGACCAGCAAAACCAAAGGTTTATGGCACAATTTAGAGAAGCCACTGCTGCTATTGATAAAATAGCAAGAATGATGGAAGACTATAGTGGTTATATTCGCCGGTATGCTCAAGCTGTACAGCAAGCTAAAAATGTACGTTGATTATGAGTGATGTTTCCGTTCAACATATTGGCACCCTTTACAGTTATAACAAGGAAGCACAATGTTTCTTGAATGAGATTGAGTCTGTGATAATTCTTATAAAAGGTGATTTGGAACTTATAAAAAATAATTCTTATACACATGTCAATCGCATTCAAGAAGCTTTAGAGGAATACCAATCGGATGTTGAAGACATTAGAATGGATATTGAAGACTTAAATAATCAATTGAGTGAACAAGAGGATCCACAAGCAAAAAGAGAGATTCTAAACGAAATACAAAACAGGCGTGAAGAATTATCTGATGCAAAAAATAAGGTTCAAGCATGTAGAAACGACGAAAGACATGCAGATGAGTTACGTCAAGAAATAGACAATCACATTTTAGCGGTCAATAGCCTTTTGGATCTATTTAGAAATTCTGTCATAGTGGATATTAAATCTTCTACAGACTTCATTCAAAGGTATATCAATTATTTACAGAATATCACAACGGCAATATAAATTATAAATCGATGAATGTTCCTATCAACATCAGTAGTATAGATAGCTTAAAATACTCGCTTTATACAAGCGCTAAGGTTTTAAACAGTGTTTGGAATGACAAACAATATGACTATTTTATAGAGCATTATGTACGCCCCATCACAGACGAAGTTCAAGGCACCACAAGCAGACTGAACGAAGAAATCTTCTCTCTAAGAAATGCTGTAGAAGAATTGGAAAATTTGGCTTCAGAGTATTAGAGTACTTCTCTTTTGATTTGTCATCTGCATGGGTCTCCCTTTCGAAAGCTACTCCTAAAAAAGGAATGTAATCAAAACCATCTGAGAGCCTTTGATTTGAACGGCAAATTTATGTCGATTGATGGCTATGAAAGAGTTCCGGGATATGCCTACTAATTTGGTGATTCTTAGATTTGTCGATATTTTTGTATCAATAAGGATACCTAATACGCTTCCCCTATGAAAAAGTTATTTGATACCTATACAATATATGAACTCTCAGATGAATGTATTATACAGGAGATCTGCAAGAGAGTAAAGGCGATACGACGTAGTTGCTGTTTTTCTCAGCAAGAATTCGCAGATAAGACAGGAGTCTCTATCGCTACGATTAAACGAATAGAATCTTGCAAAGTGAGTGATATTGCATTGAGTACATTGCTTAAGATTTTGCGTGTAAGTGGAACTCTTGAAGGTATTGTCGGTTTAGTACCGGAACTCCCTAATCCCCTTTCCTTATCAATGAAAAAACAGGTAAGAGAATACAAAGAATTAGCAGTAAACGTAAGATAATATGAAGAAAGCATTTTTAGCCAGATGGATGGATTGGTTACTGATGAATTGAACTTATCGCAATCAATTCAGCCCAAACACCTCTTGATCCCCAAATAATAATCAAGACGAGTTTGGGCTGAATGACTGTTTCAAGAAGTACTACTTCTATGTCCCATGAAGTACTACTTCTTCGGGCAAGTAATATATACTTCTCTGGTCAAGTAAGTATATATTACTTTAATGCGGCTAAAGCCTCCTTAATACGTTTGATCGCCTCCACGATATTCTCATCGCTGGTAGCGTAACTCATGCGGATACACTCAGGTGCCCCGAAAGAGGTACCACCTACGCAAGCTACGTGCGCTACTTCTAAGAGATACATCGCTAAGTCATCAGCGTTGTTGATTACACGGGTTCCATCTGTCTTGCCGTAATAATAACTACATTTGGGGAATAAGTAAAAGGCGCCTTCCGGCTTATTCACCTCGAAGCCCGGAACTTCTTTCGCTAAATTAACGATTAAGTCACGACGACGTTCGAAGGCCTTACGCATTTCCTCAACGGGTTCTTGTGAGCCTGTATAAGCCGCTTCCGCCGCTTTTTGAGATACAGAGCAAGGGCCAGAGGTATATTGTCCTTGTAATTTATTAACCGCTTTCACGATCCATTCCGGTCCGGCTATGAAACCGATACGCCAGCCAGTCATCGCATACGCTTTGGAAACGCCGTTTACGATAACCGTACGGTCTTTCATTCCTTCGATAGAAGCGATGCTGTTGTGTTTACCAATATAGTTAATATGTTCGTAGATCTCATCCGCTATAACGATGATATCCGGATGTTTTTTCAATACTTCCGCTAAACCAGCCAATTCCTCGGCGCTGTAAACAGAACCCGTCGGGTTGGAGGGAGAGCAAAGGATTAACGCTTTTGTCTTAGGCGTAATAGCGGCTTCCAGCTGAGCTGGAGTGATCTTGAAATCTTGCTCGATACCAGCCGGAACGATAACGGGGGTTCCTTCCGCTAACTTCACCATCTCCGGATAGCTTACCCAGAAAGGGGCAGGGATGATAACCTCGTCCCCCGGATTTACCAATACCATGACCGTGTTACAAACGGATTGTTTGGCACCGTTTGCGCAAGAGATCTGGCCTGCTGTATATTCCAGTCCATTCTCGTTCTTCAATTTGGCAACGATAGCATTACGTAATGCCGGATAACCCGCTACGGGAGAATAACGTGAGAAATTATCGTCAATCGCCTTCTTCGCGGCTTCTTTAATGAAGTCGGGAGTATTGAAATCGGGTTCTCCCACACTTAAGTTGATAACATCGATACCTTGAGCTTTCAACTCACCGCTCTTTTGTGACATCGCCAATGTTGCTGAAGGCGATAAACTCGCTAAACGATCTGAGACTTGTGTCATGACATTGCTTTTTGTATAGGTTGTTTTATTATTATGCGACAAAAGTAATCAATAATCGGAATTCTTGCAACGTTCTGATAACTATTTAATGTTATGCAGCACATGCCCCATACGTTCTTTCTTCGTTTTCATGTAGAATTCGTTGTATGGATTTGGTTTCACCTCGATAGGAACGTTCTCTACTACCTCAAGTCCGTAAGCTTCCAGACCTACGCGTTTTACCGGATTATTGCTCATCAGGCGCATTTTCGTTACGCCGATATGACGTAAGATCTGTGCTCCGACACCATAATCTCGCTCGTCCGCTTGATGGCCTAAATGCAAGTTCGCGTCCACCGTATCCAAACCATCCTCTTGGAGCTTGTATGCTTTCATCTTCTCCATCAATCCGATGCCTCGTCCTTCTTGGTTCAGGTAAACGATAACCCCTTTGCCTTCTTGGTCGATGCGGCGCATAGCCTCGTGCAGTTGCTCTCCGCACTCGCAACGCATGGAACCGAAGATATCACCTGTAGCGCAAGATGAGTGCACGCGTACTAAGATAGGCTCGTCTTTTTCGAATTTACCCTTTATCAAAGCGATATGTTCTAATCCATTGCTTTTCTGGCGGAAAGGAATGAGACGGAAATGTCCGTACTCGGTAGGGAGATCTACCTCTACGCCGTTCTCTACGATCGATTCGGTCCGGAGGCGATAAGCGATCAGGTCCTTGATGCAAATAATCTTGATATCGAATTTCTTGGCTACCTCAATTAATTGCGGCAGACGTGCCATGGTTCCATCCTCGTTGATGATCTCGATCAAGGCTCCGGCGGGATATAAACCGGCTAACCGGGCCAAATCCACGGCAGCCTCTGTATGACCCGCACGGCGAAGTACGCCACGAGAGCGGGCACGGAGCGGATTGATATGTCCGGGACGTCCCAGATCGGATGGCTTGGTCTTTGGATCAGCCAGCGCCAAGATCGTTTCCGCACGGTCGTACATGGAAACGCCGGTCGTACATTTCCCTCCTAATTTATCTACTGTTATCGTAAAAGGGGTACCTAGTAAAGAGGTGTTATTGGCAACTTGCATATCCAGCTCCAACTCTTGGCAACGTTCTTCCGTGATCGGGGCGCATAATACACCTCGTCCGTTTTTCAACATGAAGTTGATTTTTTCCGGGGTTACTTTCTCGGCCGCGATGATAAAGTCTCCTTCATTCTCCCGGTCCTCGTCGTCTACAACGATTAAGAACTTTCCTTCACGGAAATCCTCGATAGCTTCTTCGATGGTGTTTAATTGAATCTCGCTCATATTTATTGATTATTTATATCCGAGTTATTTTTTAGCAAATGTAATGAATATATCATATTGATCAGCTCCTTACTGGTCTTTTGTACCATGACGATATCATGCCGTAGCAATTTACGTTGGTACGTAGCCAATAGGTAGATCGGCAATCCCAGTGGGAAGAAAATACCGATAGCCAAGGCAAGTTTCCCGTTTATATGCTTGCTTAGCTTATTATTGTAACCTCCGATGACCGGGTAGTCCATCAATTTATTCAGGAGTAAATTCTGGTCGGAATTACTTAATTCCTCCACGATATTTTCCGTGTCCTGAGCTAACAGTTCCGCTGTGTTATCTTTTCCGCCTTGTTTCCAAAATGTCAGATAATTGATCCAACGTTTATGGTTTGCCAGATAAGTCGTGCTTTCTTCCACTAATTTCTCCAGTTGAGGAAGGGTTGCCTCATAATCGGGGGTGTATATGATAACCTCTTTCCGCTCCACTTTTCTCCCTTCACGCTTACCTATTAAGTTCTTCAAGGCATTCACGTAAGTGTCGGCATTCAAGATAACAGAATCTTTTACCGCTTTATAGGTTAGGAATATACCCATAGGTGTTAGGACCACGGAGCTAAGCCACATACCTTCCCATGCGTCCCAAACGCCGTCGCGTGCCATCTTGAAGCCCATATTATCTATAATATAATAGAAGATAAACAAGATTACCGAGATAACGACCGGTACGCCCAACCCACCTTTACGGATGATGGCTCCTAAGGGCGCTCCGATAAAGAAGAACATGATGCAAGCGAACGATACCGTGAATTTCTTATGCCATTCCGTCAAGTGGCGGCGTACCTTATAGGCCTCGTCGCCAACCGTGGCCGCGCGGAAATAATAGTCGGTCTTGATATTCTCGATCGAGGATTTGGCTCGGCCTAATAAAGCCGCTTTACTACTCGGTGCCTGCGCTTGGTAAAGACTGTCGAAATCCAACTGGATGGTAGGAGTGATTACCGGCAATTTTTCCTGCTGCTCGTCTGGTTGCCCCTCGGCTTCACTCTCTTTTTTAGCTCGTAAGGACTTTAGTGTTTTTACGTATGAGGCATCGTAAATGCTTTTTGCGTTCACGTCCTTGATGCTATCCAAGCGTACGCCCATCGAATCGATAGAGGTTTGTAAATCCTTCAAGTTTTTTCCCATATATTGGTTCTGCATGAAAGATTCGTCGGTACGGTTGAAATTCGCGTCGAATTCAATCAAGATATCTTTGCTGCTGAATGATTCTCGTCGATAGGGGACGGCGGTTCTCGCTTGCGTCGTGTTGGCTTGGCTTTTACCTACGTTCTCGAAAGATTCTCCGTTAAATAAAGATAGGACAAGGAATAATTTATCGGCGGATGTCTTTAGCCGTCCGGAGTCCGCTACGATTACACGGGCGTTATTGAATCCTTCCGAATAATCATAGATCATCACGTCTTTTAATAAACCGTCCTTCGGGTCCTTTTTCTTCACATATACATTGAATCCGGGAATATCTTTGTAGAATGAACCTTCCGGAATATCCAATTCCGGTGATTTCTGGCGCATGGAATATAATAATGTATATAGCTTGACTTGGACAACGGGCATTACGTTGTTTTGGAAGAAAAAGGCGCCCACGCTCACAAATAGTAGCGTTACGATCAAAGGACGCATGATATGTATCAATGATACCCCGGCAGACTTCATGGCCAGTAATTCCAGACGTTCTCCTAAATTTCCAAAAGTCATTAATGAGGCTAATAGAATAGCCAAGGGAAGTGCCATCGGGACAAGAAACAAGGCCGCATACATAAACATCTCCGCTAATACAGGGATGCCGAGGCCTTTTCCCACCATATCGTCGATGTATCGCCAAAGAAATTGCATCAACACAATAAACAGACAAATACCGAATGTCATAAGAAACAACGGCAGGAATGTCTGCAGCATAAATGTATATAATCGTTTTATTCTCAACATTGCCTAATCTGGTTGAAGTGGCAAAAGTAGTGTAAAAAACGATAACACCCCACAGATTTCTGTAAAACTACTCTAAATACCAAGCGTTCGCTTCAAATCTTCCACTTGCGAGTCCCATAAATTAATGGAATCTTTTTTCTCCCCGGGTTCGGAGAAATCCGTAATCTCAAGTGCCGTAGAACCTGTTAATTCGATTGTATGGATTATAAATTCGAAATAAGCGTTCTCATCTTCCTCGTCCACCCAGCGGTAACGGATAAAGTTCTCCGGCTTGGAGTCGATCACTGTTGCCTCTTGGGTCTCTTTACTCCATTTAAAGGTATAGAGATTATCATTTATAATGACCTCGTCGGCGAACCAAGCGGAAAGTCCCAAAGCGGTGGTTAGGTGATTCCACAAGCTTCGTCGTGAAACTTTATCGAAAATGTATTCGATATGAAACTTCTCTTTCTTCATTGTTCTTATCCTTATATTTGCCGCAAGATACATAAAAGATTTGAAAACGACTAATTTTAATGATGAAAAAAGTAACTAATAACTAACTGATTAGGTGGAGGCCTTAAAAATTAAGCGAATTTTTTTATTGAAAATGTTGTGTAATTCAAAAATAACCCCTACTTTTGCACCGTCAATAAGAGAGACAGTGACAATAAAATGATGGCGAGATAGCTCAGCTGGTTAGAGCGCATGATTCATAATCATGAGGTCCCCGGTTCAATCCCGGGTCTCGCTACCTAGAAAAGGAGGTCGATTTTTCGATCTCCTTTTTTCTTTTGCTATCAGATGGTCTTTTGGGAGGATAAAAAACCTGAACAATCTTTCTCGTAAACGATCTTGATTGTTCAGGCAAAATAATTATGTAACCTCGCGGTTATGTTAATTAGGTTTGCCTACATCATAATTTAAGGGTAATTATATATGTAAGCAGGGTCATAGGGTAAAATTTCGCAAATTGCTTTGCTTGATTTATAAATACAAAGATATGTATGTCTAAATGTTTTGAGTGATGGTATTTGTCTCAATAGAAGAATGTATTTCTATCATATAAATAACGCACGCCTCGGAAATCATCTGAAGCGTGCGTTTAGCATATAAAATTAAATCTAGTTACCCTTGTTTATGTAGTGACCCTGCTGTGATTTTTATATGCTTACCCTAATGTCTATTGCGAATATATTCATAATATTCATAGGTTGTATCTTTATTTGATCGGTATTTGTGTCAGTTTAGTATGTAAAACTATCAACAGGTGGAGTGAACCTTGTAATGAAGCGGGTTTTCGTTAATATTTAAATAAAGTTAAGACGGTGTTCGTGTCAATATTATGGGTATTCCTATCACGGAGAATGCGGTTTTTGAGAGAAAAAACAGCGCACGCCCGAAATTCTCTAATCTCGTGACGTGCGCCAAAGCATATAAAAATTGAGGGTATCTTAATTCATTGTTATATGTTGGATAACGGTTGCCCAGTCGGCAATTGTAATATTAGCCGTAACTTCTCCAGAGTACTTGAAAGTGATCTCGGTGCGTTTTCCGGGGGTTGCAGCGAATAATTCTCCGTTTTTGTCTTTTTCGCTAGAAAAAATAAGATCACCGTCCTTGTAAAGCTCTATCGTTATATTTTGAGCCGGAAAAATGGCTTGGGCTTCTGTTGTCAAATTACCTTTTTCGTCAAAAGAAGCGGGGAAAGCGAATTCAACCTCTTCTCCTGTTGGGTTGCCATTGTAGTCCAATGAGCTTTTTGTATTTTTAATTCGATATTCAAAATTTCCGGCATTACTCCCTAGATACTTGATCAGTCCTTTCGTTGAAAGCTGGAAAATTGAAGTTTTGCGAATGATTTGTAATTCGTTTGATACGGTGGATTTTGTTGAAGAGTTCTTATGAAGCGTAACTTGTCCATAGAACAAATCGCTCGGAATATTAGCTATGCCGTTATTCTCTTTTAGACTGACTTGCAAATCGGATATAATATTGGCTTTGCTCATGTTTGAAATCTCTTCGTTTCCAGAATTGATTCCACTCCATGCGATCACGGTTATGTCATTACTGTTCGGGCAGTTAATGTCTATAGCCCGGCGAGATAAAATTGTAGATTTGTTTACATTAATCTGCTCGAAGAAATCGTTGTTTTGATCGAAGACAAATAATGTAGCTCCATTCACCTCTCCCTTGGTCGTAATGTCGTTACCATCTGAATTCATTGCTTTTAATACCACGGAGAATGGCACTTCGGCTTGTTCAATAACCTCACTCGTTGTTGCTACTACGTCATTTGAATCATCCGTGCAAGCGGAGAATGACAAAACTGTGAAAATAACAGAAACCGCAAATACGCAATTTGCGAAAAAATTACCCTTTTTCATGACCCTACTTTTTATATGCTTTACCCTTAATCTAAGTGACTTGGTTTTTTTTGACCGCCCCTCAACGGTCTTTCCTTATCACTACATCGCGAATGTATGTATAAAAATCATAGGTTGTATCTTTTATGATGGGTATTTTTATCAAAAAAGTGGGTAAAACTATCATTATACCTCTATGTCCCTTTATTGATGCATGTTTTGGATGATGCTTAAATAATGTTAATTAGTTTATTCCTATCAATTTGAGTGGTAAATATATCATCGCTGGTCCTTACTGATAGCCTTGCCTCTGTTGTGTGATAGGAATGCAGTTGTTGTTAACGTCTATTAAAACGCCAGTAAAAAACGTTCGTTTAAATCTTGCGTTTTTATCTTCAACTTTTTTGCAGCCTTACAAAGGTCAAAAATTTTATTTAAATTTCAGTTATTCAGTTGGATAAAAATAATAAAAAAAATAACATGATTATCAATGAGACTTCATAATTTATACACATAAAAACGCAAGATTTAAACGAACGTTTTTTACTGGCGTTTTATATAAATAACATCTTAATAATCAATGATATGAGATCAAAAGGTTTTAAAGCGAAATTTATGATGGCATTTTGGGGCTTGTTCGTTGAAGCTCATTATATTGCTGCGGCCAATGATACAATGGAGGGCTCTCAAGGAATTCTACCTTTTATCATTTTACTGATAGTGTCCATATGTGTAATAGCTTTTTTGAGTTATTATATGTATAGGTTGAAGAAAGAGTATATTGCCAAAGATGGTGAGCTTATGGCGAGAAACGATGAGCTTCTTCGGTCTGTCGATGCGTTAAGCGTAAAAAATCGGGAGATCCAACAAATGTTGGTCAATAAAATCCGTGAGACTGATAATTGGAATAGGGATAATGAGGTAGAACGGGAGGATTTGAAAAAGCGCCTTGAGGAAATGGAAAAGCTCCATAATTCGTTTTTTGTTGAAACGATTCATGAAATGCGTACTCCACTATCGCTTGTGCTTGGTTCGTTGAGTGAGTTGTTGCAACGTAAAAATGATATTGACTCTAGTGAAGCGACTCAATTATTGTCTGCTTACCGTAATACCTTGGCTCTTCAAGACCTTATCGAGCAATTGCGAAATACCCGTCATGGAGATGACGTGGCAAACCATCTTCGGATAGCTCGTTATGACATGATCAGTATAACAAAGCAGATTTGTGATTTATTCGTGGACTGGATAGCCATGAATAATGTGGAATTTCATATTAATACCCAAACCTCTGTTCTTTGGGTCTGGATAGATCGTCGGAAGATGGAGTTTGCCTTGCGTGTACTTTTATCTAATGCGTTAAAAAATACCTACCGCTTTGGAAAGATCTCGATCAATATTTCCGTGGTGCGCTCGAATGGCAAGGCTTATTGTTCTTTCTCTATCCAAGATGATGGGTTAGGAGAAAGCGAAAGTACCCGTTTGGGTTTGAAACAGATCGTGGATATGACAGAATCCTCCGGCGCTATTTTCGAAGGAATTTCATCGGAGGACGAGACGGGAACCCAATATACGATATTGATTCCATTGGGGAGAAGCCATTATATGGAACGTGCCGTGGAATTCATCGAGCCGGATGGTGATCTGGTAAAGCTGAATGAGATTCAGAAGGAGGAGATCGCCGAGTTGATCCAAGTTGTTCCGAAAAAGAAAGAGACCGGGAAGAAAATGTTGGTGATTGATGACAGTGATCAGATCCGTTGGTTCCTGCGTCATGTTTTTGCCAGTGAGTATCATGTTTCGGAAGCTCATAATGGCCAGGAGGGTGTAGAGATCGCGCGAGTTGAACGACCGGATGTTATTTTATGTGACGTGATGATGCCCGTTAAAGATGGGCTTGCTACCTGTCGTGAAATCAAAGGCATCCCGGAATTAGCGCAAGTGCCGGTTGTCTTGCTAACCGCAAAGGTAGAGAGTGAGGATGTTATAGCCGGCATTGAATGTGGCGCCGATGATTATATAACCAAGCCATTCGATGTAGAGGTGTTACGAAGTAAGGTAAACAGTTTATTGAAACGTAGGGATGAGATGAGACGTTTCTATACGTCGAGTCCTGTAGGTGCGCATCCCGAGGGAGAGAAAACGGTAAAGAAAGATGATTCCCCTTCCAATCTTTTTATGGATGCGGTTATCTCAACGATCGAGAAACATTTGGATGACCCTAGTTTTGAGGCGAAGATTTTGGCGGATTCTTTAAACATGAGTCTCCCTACATTATATAGAAAGATAAAACTCTACTCGGATAGTAGTATATTGGAGCTTACCCGTATGGTACGTTTGAAGAAAGCCGCCGAGCTGATCAGTATGCAGCGATACTCTATCCAAGAGGTTTCGGAAATGGTCGGCTTCAACGATACCGCCACTTTCCGTAAGCGTTTTACGGAACAATACGGCGTCACTCCTTCACAGTATATGCCGGGTAAGAATTAATCGTTTTCCTATGATACTCTCTCCTGCTCGTTTTTTGCCATTTCCCGGATAATCGCTGGGGAATGGCTAAATTGTCATTTGATTTTCTGGATTACTTGCTGGAAAAATGAAAATATCTGCGAAATCCCGTACATTCCTTTTTTATGCGATATTTTTCAACCTCTTTTTGATAGCCTTACAACGGTACTAATCAGCTCGAAAATGTGCCGAACGAAAATTTATAGTTTTACCTCTTATTTATGAAAGTAACACCTATTTACTTTTTTTTATAGTCCAAATACCTTTGCGATGTCATTAACGAACAGCTGATTGGTCATAGGGAAGATTTGAACAATGAGTTCTTATTATATGGCTGAAAACGTAAAAAGTGATTGAAAAAGAAAGGTTTATATAAAAGATTTATTAACTCATAAAATTATATGTATATGAAACTTAGAAATTTATTATTCGGGACAATGATCGCTTGCGCGCTCGCGGCGTGTTCAAACGAGGATGATCCTATCGTAGGACCGGATCAACCGCAAACAGGAGATGTAGAGACTACTTTGGCATTCGCTATTAAAGGTGCGGATACAAAAACAAAAGCAGGTACTCTGACTGCTGCTGAAAAGAAAGTAAACAACTTAAGAGTTATTCTTTACACGGCAGATGGTAGCTATGTGGCATCTTCAACAACGGGTGCAAATGAAGATGGTGTAGATGATAAGCGAGAGGTGCAAATGACAGTTAAGCTTCCTACAGGAGTTACTAGTTATAAGGTTTTGGCTGTAGCTAATTTAAGCACTAGCTTTGCGGACAATGTTGGTACGTCATTAGCGGCTATGGAACAAGGCGCTCCATTTGGTATAGGTGCGGCTATTGGTGACGCAGGTCTACCAATGAGTAGTGGCGTAAGTGCCGCATTTACCGTGGAATTAGGAAAGGCTAATTATTACGGATATTCAACGAGTGAGATCACCGGCTATGATGCGACTAAAGATGTCATTGTAGCATCAGAGCCTCTTCCTTTAATCCGTAACGTAGCCCGTGTAGATTTGAAGAAGGTTACATTGAATCTTAATGCTTCTACCAAGGAGCCAGGCTACACCTCTATTGATGCGCAATTACAATTACAAGAGGCGTTCATCTTGCATGCTAGAACTAAAGCTGCCGCAGCGGATCTTACCTCAACGCCGGCTTGGTGGAATTCGGCTACAGGACTTGGGGTACTATCGTAGCCCAATACACTGCTTCTACTACAGATTTATTGTCTGGACGTAATGTATTTGAAGCAACAACGACTACTTTTGAGAATGTAGTAGGTACCGCGAATGTTGGTTATAAAACTGCACTCACACAGACAATTACTCAAAACTCTACAACTGCCGCCTCTCAAGACCTTTCTGGCATAAGTTTCTATATCTTGGAAAACGATCAAACTACTGCTTCTCGTGAAATTGTTGTGACAGGCGATGATGCTGTGACAAATCACTCTCATCAGTACGCTACCGAATTAGTTATCAAAGGCAAATATACAGTAACTTCAGCAACGAATACTAGTGGTACATATAAATATGCGGAAGAAGTACGTTATTGGCCGATTAAGATTGGTATCGACGGCATTTCTGGTTCAGGTGCAGGTACAGGCTCTGTTCACCGTAATTATATCTATGAGATCACCAATGCTATTATCGCCGGACCGGGTTATGAAGATCCGACTAAGAAAGAGGATGAGCCTTTGCAGTTATTTGTTAAAACAAAGGTTACGGATTGGAATAAAGCCACTCAAACTCCGACAATTGAATAATATCACTTCTCTAATAATAATCAAAAGGCATTCCTTTTACCGGGAGTGCCTTTTTTGCATATATAATTCTGGTTATAAATCGATCCGGAATATTATTTCATGAGAACATCTACAACATCTACAATTTTACTTCATACTTCTTGTAAATAAACATTTTACGTAGTGGTTGCAGATAGAATAATATCTACAATTTTTATTCTTCATCTACCATGATTTAATGGGAAACGCAAAAATAAATCACCACCCAAGTTTGCGGACTTGTATATTTAGTATTTGACGATTTCATAAGAGACAAACAAAGGGATACAGCCAATGAGTTAGTGGTTTCACCAAAGGAAAACAAAAGTTTCGTGCTGAAGAAACTTTTATTTCATACTGAAGAAACAAAAGTTTTTCTATAGGAAAACTTTTGTTTTTCCATGTGAAAAACTGTTGTTTATTGAAACACAGTGTCTTTTCCTGATTTATCTAGACACTTTTTTTGTTTATAAACGTAATCAGTAGACAGTAGTTATAAAGTAATACTGATATAGTAGTCACTTCTTTTAACTTCATACTGATAACATAGACACATTACCTCTGGGCCGAACAGAGCCCTTCTGAGAGATTAGTTGTTCGGCTTTGCAAAGCTATCGTATCCATCTCTTTCTCGTTACTTTTCACGGGTTTTCTTTTATTCCGCCACATTTTTATTTGCGTTTCCTTCTCCCCGTGCACTATGCCCGGGGTTTTATAACCGACACTCATGTGCGGTCGGCGGTAGTTGTAGAAGTAGATGTAGCGCTCTATCACGCTCGCGGCACGCTCGATGGTCTCGAACAGCCCTTGCCTATAGAGGCGTT
>OKWG01000052.1_pt1 | contig 78727 bp, 67 predicted proteins | sample 1607091 | NCBI WGS metagenome assembly OKWG01 (sample SAMN04414080, study PRJEB24778) | human gut metagenome | material: faecal | host: Homo sapiens
GCACGAGAGCGTAGCGAACGTCCTCGTCGGCGGCGGCAGATTTGTATAAGACACATGCTAAGGCTAAACAGGCTGATAAGGCCGCTGCATACGTTGACGAAGGGCTTGCCGAACAGGCTGTCGTTCTGGATGAAAAATTAGGCGGCGAACAAAAGGTTAAGGTCGACGTTCAGGTCAAAGAGGAAAAAATTGCCTACACCGCGCCGACAGATCTCGTTAAAGACAAAATTACGCTGAAAGAAGCTTTGCAGGCCGCCGCACAAGATGCCGACAGCGAGGTTTCTTTTGCAAAGCCGTCTCAGCTCGTTTCTTCTGACGCCGCAGCGCAGCCTGTTGCCGCTAACGGCCAGAATGCGGCTAACGTCAAGGCAAACGTACAGACTGTAGCTCCCGTAATGACTGCCGCCGTCCGGGCTGATGCCGCCGATGCCGTCGTTTCTGCTCCGTCTTCCGTTTCCGGCGTTTCAGAGGTCAGCTCTGCCGCCGTGTCTCATGCCGGTGCTTCCGGCAGCGAGTTTGTCAATGCGGCCAAGGCAGAAGCAAATGCCAAAACTAATGACGCTTCTTTCCGTGATATTTATAAGGGAATGAGCAAAGAAGTCGTTGACCAGGTAAAAGTAAATATTACCAAATCTGCCGTTAAAGGCGTTGATAAAATCGACATTCAGTTAAAGCCTGAAGATTTAGGACATATTGAGGTAAAAATGCGTATTTCCAAGGATGGAAAATTGCAGGCTCACATTATCTCCAGCCGTCCTGAAACCATGGAGGTGCTTCAAAAAGAAATCCAGACTTTGGAAAAAGCATTTAACGATGCTGGTTTCCAAACCGATGAGGGCAGCCTGAGCTTTAGTTTCCGTGAAGGCGGACAGGCCGGCTACGAGCAGGAAAGAAATTCCGAGCTCCGCAGCTTCATCGGCAGTGTATTTGAAAATGAAGCCAATGAAGAACTCGCCGGCAATGACAATATGTCGGAGTGGACCCCGGCCAAGGGGCTCAACATCCGAGTTTAGGATAGGGGAGAATTGCTATGGTAGATATCAGCTCAATCACAGGCACCGTCCAAAGCGGACAGGCTAAAACCAATGCCAGCAGCCAGACTTTGTCTGCTGATATGAATACTTTTTTAACGCTCCTGACCACTCAGTTGAAGTATCAGGACCCGTTAGATCCGATGGATACTGCGGAATTTACCAACCAGTTGGTACAATACTCCAGCGTTGAACAGGCCATCCAGACCAATACCAAACTGGACAACCTTTTGTCGCTGACGATTTCCAACCTTGGTGCCCAGGCAGTGTCATACATCGGCAAAACCGCTCAAGTACTGGGTGATGTAATGCCTTTAGAAGGGGGCAAAGCAAAAGCGGCTTATACCTTAAGCAAGGATGTAAGCTCTGTAACAATCACTGTTAAGGATATGAACGGCAAGGTCGTTTACTCCGAGACCGGCGAAACCACTTCCGGCACCCACGAATTTACCTGGGACGGCAAGGATTCTAACGGTAACCAGCTCGAAGACGGCGCTTATCAGATTGTCGTTTCTCCCAAGGTTCCCAACGGAGAAACCGCCGCTACCGTAACCACCACCGTTTTCGGCAAGGTTACCGGTGTAGCCAGCGACAGCAACGGTATTTATATCGGCCTCGGCAATGCTGTTACTGCAAATCTCGGCGATATCCTTACCATGCGCGATGACAACTACTTTGACAAAGTCGATACCGGCAACGGCGATAATAACGACGGTGAAGGCGGAGAAGTCGAAGGCGGCGATGGCGACGGTGAAACCGAAACCCCTCCGGCCGAAGAGGGTGACAACAACAATAATGAAACAGCTTCGGCCTAATTATTAAAGTTTTAGGAGAAATAAAATGAGTTTATTTGGTGCATTACAATCAGGAATTTCAGGCTTGGCAGCTCAGTCTACGGCTATGGGCGCTATTTCTGACAACATTTCCAATGTAAATACCATTGGTTATAAAAACAATTCGGTTGCTTTTCAAACCTTGGTAACAAAACAAACCTCCAGCAGTCACTATTCGCCCGGCGGTGTGCAGCCTGTATCCAAACAGGGCATTAACGCTCAGGGTTTGCTGGCGGCTAACTCTTCGTCCACGGCAATGGGTATCAGCGGTAACGGCTACTTTGTCGTAAACACCTCTGCCAACCCGGCTGAAGGCGATATGTGGGCATACACCCGTGCCGGCGACTTCGATATTGATAACCAGGGTTATCTCAAGAACACCAGCGGTTTCTACCTGCAAGGCTGGTCTCTGCTGCCTTGGGACGGCAACTCTAACGCCAATATCGTTGACGTCAACGGCGTAAAATATATGAAAGCTTATTATGACAGTAACGGCGACACGGTTTACATCAATGACAATATCGTTGATAACCGCAACCTGCGCCCGATTAACCTGTCCACCATCGGTGGTTCGGCAACCCCGACCCAGCAGATTAACTACGGTGCCAACCTGCCGGCTAACGACCCGGTTTATGATCCGTCGGTTCCCAGTGCCGGAGGCCGTCACAGCGTTAACGCTCTGATTTATGACAGCTTGGGCAACTCCAGCAATATGAGCCTGACTTATACCAAAGAGTCTTCTAACTCTTGGGGAATGTCGGCCAGCATTCCGAAAGGTGCCGCAACCGTAACCCTGTCCGGCAACTACGAAACTTTCGGCGACGAAAGCAACGACGTCTACTACGCAGCCGGCCAACTTGAGTTTACCGATGTTCCTGCCGAGGGTTCTTACATCACCATCAAGGATGACACCACCGGCGAAACTTACAAATTTGTATTCACCAGCAACCCCGGTGGCGTGACCGATCCCGGCAGCTATGCCGTTGACATTTCTACCGGCATTGTTTCCGCCAGCGACTTCGCTCAGAAGTTTGCTGAACAAATCCAAGATGTTATGCCCGGCGCCAAACGTTTTACCGCCAGCGGCAACAGCATCCAGATTGTCCAGTCTCTGACCGGCGGCGCTTTGTCCATCGACTGCAGCAAGACTCTTGCCTGCGTCCAGTCTGCGGTTAACCCGGTACAAGAAACCGGTATCCCGACCGGCCAGTTCACCATTCCTGCAATCGACAATGATATTAAAAACGTCGGTTCGGTAACCTTTACTTCTAACGACAAGAATGATTATGTCGGCAAAAGCGTAACGGTTAACGGTAAACAATACACATTCTCCAATGGTGGTGGCGGTGTAGACATTTCCGGCGCAACCTCCGCAGCAGAAATTGCCAGCGCTTTGGCCGATGCCATCCGCAAGGATATTGATGAGCCGGACAGAGTCTCTGCCAACGGTTCAACCCTTGAGTTTATCCCCTCGACCACCGGTCCGGATATGACGCTTGATTTTTCAAAGGTCGGTAACATTGTCGGTACGGCCCGCGACGGCGATTCTTGGGTTAATATGGCCGGTCAGGCAGTAACCATCAAAAACACCTTTAACACCAACAATACCGACGTTGAGCAGGGGTCTGTCGTTCCCTCTGTCCGTTTCAACCAGGACGGTACGCCCAAATACTTCTTTGTAAATGATTTGCAGATTGAATGGGCAAACGGCGCCGAGAATATGAACAACGGCTACAAGCAGGGCACCTCAATCAGCCTGTCTATGGGTAACGTAGGCACCAACGACGGTTTAACCAGCTTGTCTGGTAACTTCACTACCAACTATATCAACCAGGACGGTGCAAAATTTGGTAGTTACGCCGGCGTAAGCATCGGCGAGGACGGTGTTGTCACCGCTCTGTATGATAACGGTGAAACCCGCCCGATTGCAATCCTGCCGTTAGCAACTTTTGCAAATGCCAACGGTATGAGCTCCTTAACCGGTAATGCCTGGATAGAAACCGACAGCTCCGGTCAGGCTCTGTTGAAAATGGCCGGTACCAACGGTGCCGGCACGGTTGCCTCCAGTGCTCTGGAACAGTCTACGGTAGACTTGGCAACTGAATTTTCAAATATGATTGTTACCCAGCGTGCTTATTCGGCTGCAACCAAGATTATTACGACGGCAGACGAAATGCTGGATGAATTAACCAGACTGACTTAGGTTAATTCCTAGAAACGGAAACTCCTAAAACAAGAAAACCTGCGGAAGAAATCCCGCAGGTTTTCTTTGTTCTGCAGTATTCCCAAAAAAGAAATTGCAATTCTTTTTAACTGTATTAAACTGCAAACTGCGGTTCAGAGGTGAACCGTGGTGTCTCAAAAACATCTCAAAGTAAAATACTCCTTAAAATGGGGAGTGTCCGATATAAGCGTATTCATACGACGAATAAGGATGACTGTGCTTTGACAGTTTTTGAGCTCCCCGCCTTTTCTTTTTTAAGAAACGGCGGTTTTTGTTTTCAATTAACAAAAAGGAGCTAAAAAAATGATAATCGATAACATTGACCCCAAAACCGTCCGCGGCAGCGTCGGCCTGATGCTGCGGGAAGAACGCTTAGCGCGTGGCTTGAGCTTTGAACAAACCGCCGACAGCGCCAGAATCCCCGCCCGCTATTTGCACCGGCTGGAAAGGGGCAAGGGGTATTATTTTGTATTCTTCAAGCGTCTGCTGGCGCTCTACGGCAAACAGGTCAACATCGAGCTCGTTGACCGCCGGTAACAAAAAAAAGCCCTGTTTGAACGGAGGGCTTTTTTGTTTGCGCGGGGTGTTTTTGCTGCTGCCGCTTTGCGCCCGAGCTGTGAATATCTTAATTTATGCGTTCACTTAATAAGATTTTTAAGATAAGACATAAATAAATGGGGAAAATTATGATAAGGCTTATAAGAGGGTTCTTTTATAGGCTCTGAAATTGCAGATTGGGGAAAAAAGTGAATAATTTACTGCAGTCACTTAAAAATTTGTCGCCGGGGCGGTTGGCCTCCATTGCGGCAATCATCATCTTTTTGATTAGCTTTTTCGTTTATATCGGCGTACAGATGAGCTCTACCGAATATTCCGTGCTCTATACGGATTTGGAGCTGGAAGACGCCAAACAGATAGTCTCCCGCCTGGAAACCGCCAATGTCAAATATCGTTTGGCTAAAAACGGCACCGAGATTCAGGTTCCTTCGGAAGTCGTCAACAAAATGCGCGTTGATACCGCCGAGCTGGCTCTGGCTTCTCAGGGCTCAAACGTCGGTTACGAGGTTTTTGACAACACCGACGCTCTCGGTTCCACCAATTTTGTGCAAAACGTAAACCTCATCCGGGCATTGGAGGGCGAGCTGGCGCGTACGATTCGTTCGGTAGACAACATCAAGTCGGCCCGGGTGCATCTGGTGCTGCCCAAGCGCGAAATGTTTTCCCGCGAAGAGCAGATGCCCTCTGCTTCGGTCATTATCAAAACGGCCAAGGGCAAACTCAGCCTGCAAAACATCCAGTCGATTCAAAAACTGGTGGCTGCCGCCGTGCCCAAGCTGGATGTTAAAAACGTGGCCATTGTCGATAATGCCGGCAATCTGCTGACCAATAATTTTGACGACGAAGAAACCGTCAACAACGCCAATAACGAAATTATGCGCCTTGAGGCCGAACGCAAGCTCGCCGCCAAGGTGCAGAACCTGCTGGAAAAAACCGTCGGCCCCGGCGGTGCGCAGGCGCAGGTCAATATCGAAATGGATTTTGACCAGGTGGTTACCAATGAAGAAATTTATGACCCCGACAGCCAGGTTGTCCGTTCGCAGGCTACGATTACCGAGGAGGGCAACTCCGGTCAGAACGTCCGCCCGGTGACGGTCGCTCAAAACATTCCCAACGGTGACGGCGTAACCAATTCTGCCGGCACCTTTAATCAAAATTCCAAAACCGAGGAAACCATCAATTACGAGATTTCCAAAGTTGTCCGCAACAAGGTTAAAAATACCGGAACCATCAAGCGCCTGACGGTGGCTGTTATGGTGGACGGCATTTATGAAAGAAACGAAGATGGTAAGATGGTTTATCGGCCCCGCAACGAAGAGGAAATGGATCAGATTACCGCATTGGTAAAATCAGCCGTCGGTTTTGATGCAAACCGCGGTGATGTGGTAGAGGTTGAAAATATGAGATTTGCGTCCATGACTCCGGATACTCCCGAACTTACCGAAATCCTGTATTTCGGGTTCACCAAAGACGAGCTTATGCGTATTGCGGAAGGCTTGGGTGTTGCAATTGTGGCGATATTGGTTATCTTGTTGGTAATCCGCCCGCTTATTAACAATGCTTTTGAGACGACTTCCACCGGCAGCGACAAGCTGCTCAGCGGCAATGCCGAAGACGACAACCTGCTGCTTTCAAACTTTTTGAATGAAGACGAAGGCGGTGATGAACTGGTCAACCTCAACAAGGTCGACGGCAGGGTTAAGGTCTCTTCGCTCAAAAAGCTTAACGGCATCGTTGAAAAGAACCCCGACGCGGCGGTCAACATTATCCGCAGCTGGCTTTACAATAATGACAATTAAGGTGTAGGCAGATGAAACAAAACGTAATCGACGATTATAACGTAATTTCCGGACAGCAGAAAGCCGCGATTCTGATGCTTTCTCTCGACGAGGAGCGTTCTGCCTCATTGTTCTCGCTGATGGACGACGAAGAAATCAAGGAACTCTCCGTTGTAATGGCCAGTCTCGGCAAAATCAACTCCAACGTGGTTGAGCAGCTGTTGCAGGAGTTCAGCGAAAAGATTTCCAACACCGGCACCCTCATCGGAACCTATGAAAGCACCGAGCGCCTGCTGGCCAAGGCTCTGGACAAAGACCGCGTTTCCGTCATTATGGAAGAAATCCGCGGCCCGGCCGGACGCACCATGTGGGATAAGCTCGGCAATGTCAACGAGCACGTGCTTGCCAATTACCTCAAAAACGAATATCCGCAGACAATCGCCGTTATCCTGAGCAAAATCAAGGCCGAACACGCGGCCAAGGTCATTGCGCTGTTTCCGGAGAATTTTGCAATGGAAATCGTTATGCGTATGCTGCGGATGGATTCGGTTCAGAAAGAAGTTCTCGACGGTTTGGAAAAAACCTTGCGCAAGGAATTTATGAGCAACCTTTCCAAAGGGACCAAACGCGATTCGCACGAACTTATCGCAGACATTTTCAATTCTCTTGACCGCAATACCGAAACCCGTTTTATGGAAGCCTTGGAAGAGCGCAACCGCGAAAGCGCCGAACGCGTCAAGTCTCTGATGTTTACTTTCGAAGATTTGATTCGCGTCGATTCTCAGGGCATTCAGGTCTTGCTGCGTAACGTTGACAAAGACAAACTGGCTATTGCCCTCAAAGGCGCGTCTGACACGATTAAAGACCTCTTCTTCAACAATATGTCCTCCCGTGCCGGCAAGATTATCAAAGAAGATATGGAAGCTATGGGACCGGTTCGCCTGCGCGATGTTGAAGAGGCTCAGCAATATATCGTTACCACCACCAAGGACCTTGCCAACAGCGGCGAAATTGTCGTCAGCGAAGGCAAAGACAGCGACGAACTGGTTTATTAGGCTTAAAAGGAGCGCATATTCGTGGCACAATATCAAAAATTTATGTTTGATAACTTCGTCATCTCTTGCGAGGATGACAAGTGTGCCGCCGAACCCGTTGTTCCCGAGCCGGAAGAAACCGAGCCAGAGTTGACGCCGTCTCCCGAAGAACTTGTTACCGAAGTTGCGGAAGAGGAGATTCCTGTAATTTCCGAACCGGAAGAAGAGCCGGAACCGGAAGAGGAAGTTGTTTCTTATACGCAGGACGAGCTTGACGCCGAAGTCAAAAAGGCGGAAGAGCGCGGTTATGAAAAGGGTTTTCAAAATGCCGTCGGCGAATTTGAACGCCAGCAGCTGGCCTTGTTGGCAGAACTTAACACGCGTCTGATGACGGCTTTGGCTGACAACGAAAACCGCCTTGAACAGCAGGAGCAGGAGAGTATGCGTTTTGCGCTGGAGGTCGTGCGTAAAATTCTTCCCGGTTTGGAAAAAGAAACCGCGTTAAACGAAATCAACCGTTTTTTGAGCGTCAACTTTCCGAATTTTCGCCGCGAAGCTTCGCTTTCTTTTACCTTTAATCCCGAAGTTGTCGCCAAGGTGTCGGAAATTATTGCCAAACTGGCAAACGCCAACGACTTTGAAGGGAAAATTTCTCTGCATAAAGATGCTTCCATGGCACCCGGCGACTGCCGTATCGAATGGAAAAACGGCGGCATTGAGCGCAGCAGCCATAAAATGCTTGAAAAAATCGACAATTTACTAGATGATAAATCTCAAAACAACAAAGAGAGGGACAATGGATAAGAATTTAGAATTAGATGAGATGAACGAAAGCTCGATTCTTGACGACGAGCCGGTTCTCCGCAAAGAAAATCCCGGTGATGACTTTGATATTCCCAGCTCTACCAGTGACTTGGAAGCCGTTTACAACATTCCGGTCAAAGTTTCCGCCATCTTGGGCAAAACCCATATGAAAGTCAGCCAGCTGATGAAGCTTAACAAAGGAGCCATCATAGAACTCGACCGCAAAGTCGGCGAGGCGATAGACATCTACGTTAATAATAATCTGGTTGCCCGCGGCGAAGTTGTCGTGGTGGATGACAAACTGGGCATTACCATGACCGAAATCGTCAAAACGGTGGCAAAATAAACAACCGGGTATAAAAGCAAGAGAAAAGGTATTGAGGTTAAGTTAATATGGAGTTGTTAATTGTTGGAACATTAGACGGTCAAATCGGCGCTGCAAGCAAAATTGCAATTGCCCAGGGCGGCCATGTCTCTTTGGCCGACAACGAAGAACGCGGGCTTGAGGTTTTGCGTTCGGGCAAGGCTGTTGAACTGGTTATGATTGACGTCAAGCTTGATGTTTACAAATTTATTACGGCTCTGGAAAACGAACGCATCAATGTGCTGGTTGTTGCCTGCGGGGTTGCCAATGACCCTACGCTGGCGGTAAAGGCAATCAAGGCCGGAGCCCGGGAATACATCCCTCTGCCTCCCGATCCGGAACTGATTGGAGCCGTTTTAGCCGCGGCAACCCGCGAAAACCATGCGCTTATTTATGGTGACAAGAAAACCGAAAACATCCTCAAAATGGCAAAACAGGTTGCGCCTTCCGAGGCCAGCGTGCTGTTGACCGGGTCTTCCGGTACCGGTAAGGAAATCTTTTCCCGTTTCATTCATGACAATTCCAAACGCGCCAATAAAAAGTTTGTTGCCGTCAACTGTGCCGCCATTCCTGAAACCCTGCTCGAGTCCGAGCTGTTCGGTTATGAAAAAGGGGCATTTACCGGAGCGGTTTCCCGCCGTATCGGAAAGTTTGAAGAGGCAAGCGACGGTACCCTGCTGCTTGATGAAATTTCTGAAATGGACATCGGTATTCAGGCCAAGCTGCTGCGTGCCATTCAGGAAAAAGAAATCGACCGCATCGGCGGAAAGGCGCCGATTAAGGTCAACACCCGCATCATAGCCACGTCCAACCGCAATTTGGAAGAAGCCGTCAAAAACGGAACTTTTCGCGCAGACTTGTATTATCGTCTGAACGTGATTAACATCAATATTCCGGATTTGAAAGACCGTCCCGGAGACATCATTGTCCTGGCCAAGCACTTTATCAAAAAATATTCCGAACTTAATGAGCTGCCGATGAAGGATTTGTCGGCCGAGGCCGAGCAGGCGCTGTTGAACTATCTCTGGCCCGGTAATGTCCGCGAACTTGAGAATACGATGCATCGTGCCGTTTTACTGAGCGGCGGTGATGAAATCGGTGCCGATGCGATTATTCTGACAGACCCTTCTGCCGTTAAGGAAGAAAAAGCGGCGGCTGCGCCCGAAGTCGGACAAACGGTTGCCGGTATGGAGCGCAAGCTGATTATTGATACCCTAAAACACACGATGGGCAACCGCACCACCGCGGCAAATATTCTGGGGATTTCCATCCGCACCCTCCGCAATAAACTTAAACAATATCAGGACGAGGGTTTTGATATTCCCGCTTTGTAGGATAACTGACGAAAATGGCTAAACAACCACAAAATATGTTCAGCGGCAAGAGCTTCAAAGATATGTTTATCGGCGCTACCAAACGCGGCGACATCTTTTTTGCTTTTGCAATCATTTTGATGTTGGTTATTTTGATTATGCCGCTGCCGTCATGGTTGTTGGACGTTCTGCTGGCCTTTTCGATTACGATGTCCTGCATTGTTTTGATGATGGCCATCTTTATTGAAAAGCCGACGGAGTTTAGCGCTTTTCCGCTGGTCTTGCTGATTACCACAATGTACCGCCTGTCGCTCAATCTGGCGTCTACCCGCTTGATTCTGGCAAAAGGATATATGGGGCCTGACGCTGCCGGTGAAGTCATTAAGGCTTTCGGCGGCTTTATTATGGGTAACAGTTTCGTCATCGGCGTGATTGTTTTTGCCATTTTGGTCTTGGTCAATTTCGTCGTTATTACCAAAGGTTCCGGCCGTATCGCCGAAGTTGCCGCGCGTTTTGCCTTGGATGCCATGCCCGGTAAACAAATGGCCATTGATGCCGATTTGTCTTCGGGTCTCATTAATGAAGACGAAGCGCGCAAGCGCCGTGAAGACCTTTCCAAAGAAAGTTCTTTCTACGGAGCCATGGATGGTGCTTCCAAGTTTGTTCGCGGTGATGCCATTGCCGGTTTGCTGATTGTTTTTATCAACATTGTTGCCGGTATTATTATCGGTATGGTTCAAAATCACTTGAGCTTTGCCGACGCTTCCGAAACTTATACCCGTCTGACTGTCGGTGACGGTCTGGTTTCTCAGATTCCGGCTCTGATTGTTTCCGTTGCCGCCGGTATTCTGGTGTCAAAGGCCGGTATGACCGATTCTACCGACAAGGTTTTGTTTGAGCAGGTTGCCAATTATCCCAAGGCTTTGGGAATGAGTGCCTTTTTGGCTCTGGCGCTGGGAATGCTCCCCGGAACGCCGGCCATTCCGTTTGTGCTTTTGGCTGCATTGACCGGTTCGACCGCCTATTATCTCGACAAACGTCAGAAGGAGGCGATGGCTAAGGCGCAGGAGGTTCTGGAACAAGAGCAAAAGCAGGGCAAACTGGCCAAAGCCGCCGACGAGCCGATTGCCAATGCCTTGCGCGTCGACCTTATCCGTTTGGAAATCGGGTATGGTTTGCTGCCGCTGATTAATGAGGAGACCAACCGCAAACTGACGGATCAGATTAAGGCTCTGCGTCGTGCGCTGGCTTCCGAGCTGGGGTTTGTTATGCCTTCAATCCGCATTCAGGACAATATGCAGCTGGAAGCGAATGAATATAATATTTACATCAAAGAGGTTCGTGCCGGCCGGGGCGAGCTGCGCCCGACCCAGCTGCTGGTAATGGATCCTCGCGGCGAGCAGATAACCCTGCCCGGTGAAAGCACTTTCGAACCGACGTTCGGCCTTAAGGCAATGTGGGTTGATCCCTCCTATCGTGAAGAAGCAATGTTCCGCGGTTATACCGTGGTTGACCCGGCTACGGTCGTTACCACGCATATTACCGAGTTGGTCAAGGACAATATGCCCGAGCTGCTTTCTTATGCCGAAACTCAGAAACTGCTCGACGAACTCGACAAAGAGCACCAGAAACTCATCAAAGAGCTTATTCCCAACAAGGTCAGTCTTGGCGCATTGCAGCGTATTTTGCAGAATTTGCTTCAGGAACGTGTTTCCATTCGAGACCTGCCCACTATTTTGGAAGGTGTATCCGAAGCAGTTACCACAACCCGCAGCCTAATGATGATTACCGAACATGTCCGGGCGCGTTTGTCCCGTCAGTTGTCTAACGCTTATGCCAATGAATTCGGCGTCATTTCTTTGGTAACCCTTTCTCCCGAATGGGAGCATGCTTTTGCCGAGGCTATTGTCGGCGAGGGGGATGACCGCCAGCTGGCAATGGCGCCCAGTCAGTTGCAAAGCTTCATTACCAAAGTCCGGAACACGCTGGAAGAATTGGCTGCCAAGGGTGAAAGTGCCGTTTTGCTGACCAGCCCGGCCATTCGTCCGTTTGTCCGCTCCATAATTGAGCGTTTTCGTCCGCTGACTGTTGTTATGTCCCAGAATGAAATTCACCCCAAGGCCAAAATAAAAACTGTCGGTCAGATTTAAGGTAGGCTCAGATGAAAATAAAAAACTTCGTTGCCGCCAATATGAATGAAGCCATCGCTCTGGTCCGTCAGGAACTGGGCAGCGAAGCCATTATCCTCTCCAATCAGACCGTCAGCGGGCAGGTACATCTGACGGCGGCTTTGGAAGACAAGGTCGATTATGATTTCTCGTCGGAAGATGAAGTTGAAACTTTGGATGTTGCCGGTCATTTTAATGACTCGCTGCTGCGCGAGAGTCTGGAATACCATGATTTTTTACCGTCGGTCTCCCGGCGTCTGCTGGCTTGTTGCCGTGAAGAAAACCGCCGCCTCGGCAGCCGTGATGACCGCAGAATTTTAGAAGCCGCGCTGAATCGCCTGTTTCGATTTTCATCTGTTTTGGACGTTTCCGGTTCAAAAATAAAAATGTTTATGGGAACGCCGGGAAGCGGAAAGTCGACGGCAATCGCCAAGGCGGCGACCCAGGCGCGTTTGAAGGGAATTAAATGCGTCATTGTCAGTACCGATAATGTTCGCGCCGGAGCCAATCAGCAGCTCAAGGCTTTTGCCGAAATTCTGGACGTCGAATTTTTCTTTTTCAAAGACGCCAAACAGTTGTTTATGTTCTGCCGCGACCAAGGCGCTTCTTACGGGCTGGTTTTGGTTGACACGCCGGGAATAAACCCTTTTGTGGCGGCAGAGGTTGACAAGGTTGCCGCTTTTGCCGAGGCGGTAAAGGCCGACAAAATCCTGACGATGGATGCCGGACGCAATGTGTCTGAGGCGGTGGAAGTTGCCGAAACTTTTAAAAATCTTGGTGCAGCTTATCTGTTGCCGACCCGTTTGGATTTAACCCGCCGTATCGGCACCGTATTGTCTGTTGCCGATTGTTGTAATCTAACTTTTTGCGCGGCCAGTGTCAGCTCTTCCATCGCCAAAGGGCTGGCAGACGTCGATGCGCAATCCTTGGCCAGATTGATTCTGTCCTGAAGCTGAAAAGAGGAAAATATGGAAAATAGCGAAGAACTCAAAGTTGCTCCCAGAGGACCCTCGGTCCGCAGTCTCCGCAAGGGGAAGAATATGCTTGCGGTTGCTTCCGGCAAAGGCGGTGTCGGCAAAACCTGGTTTTCCATCACCTTGGCGCACGCCCTCAGCACATTGCGTCAAAAGACGCTGCTTTTTGACGGTGACTTGGGACTTGCCAACATAGACATTCAGCTCGGATTGATGGTCAAGTATGATTTGGGAAGCGTAATATCCGGAGCACTGAGCCTTAATCAGGTAGTTCATCATTACGACAAGGGGCGTTTTGACGTAATAGCGGGGCGTTCCGGTTCGGCCGGACTTGCATCAATGCCGGTCGGTCGTTTGCAAATTCTCGGCGAAGATTTGAGCCTGCTTGCCTCCGGCTATAATAAAGTCATCTTGGATATGGGAGCCGGCGTAGAAAAGCCGGTGCGGATTCTTTCCGGCATGGCAGAAAAAATCATCGTGGTTTGCACGGATGAGCCGACGTCCTTGACCGATGCTTATGCTTTTATCAAAATTATGACCATGCAGTACCCTAAAAGCGATATTAACATCGTTATCAATCAGGCAAATTCCCTGCGGGAAGGCCAACGTACTTTTGATACGCTGCTGAAGGCCTGCAATAACTTCTTGAAAATTAATCCGCCGTTATTAGGTATTGTCAGAAGAGACACCAGGGTTCGCGATTCTATCCGCAACCAGAGTTCCATCATCAACCGTTATCCGACTTCCGAAGCTGCCGAAGACGTGATAGCCATTGCCAAGAGATTGATTGCAAATGGATAATATAATAACTTCCGCCATTCCTCCCGCCGCCGGGTTTGCAGTCGCAGACAAGCCGGTAACCGGGCAGATTGTGGAAGTTCCGAACCTTTTGAACAATATTAAGGTCGGTGACAGCATCTTGCTGCAGGTAATGTTTGACAGCGATGCTTTTCGTCTCAATACGGATTTGCGGGTTAATTTGCTGGTGAATAATCAGAAGACGCCGTTGCGTCTCCATTTCGACCAGCCTTTGCAGATTTCTGCCGACGAGCCGCATCAGCTGATGGCCAAAATTATTGCCCGGCCGCAGTCTTCAATGCAGTTTCAGCTTGTATCCATTGACAATCAAAAACCGGAAACTTTTTTGCTGCGTCCGCAGACGCAGCCTTCCGCCGGCAATGCACCTCAATACGAAAACGGCTCAAAAGCGGATATGTCTCTTCGAATTCCCTCCTCAGCCACTCCGGCTGCGTCAGCCCCGATAATCAAGGAACTGAACACGTCGGCACAACAGTTGCAGTTGCTGCCGCTTAAGATAACGCCGGTTTTGACCGAAATGATTAAAACGGCAGATTTGCCGCAGCCGTTGGTTCGGCAGTTGGAAACCGCGGTTGCCGGAACAGAGCTTCAGGTTGAGTTCAAGGCGGTTATGCCGGCGTCTTTTCCGGCACCCAAATTGTCTTCTGCCGAAATTCTTGAACCTCTGAAACAGATTCTCCGGGAAATGATAGTTGTCAAAGACAATCCAAACCGTTTTCCTCAGCTGGTTGATAAATTTACAACGCAATTACAGGCGCTGAACGAACATCTGCTTCCTGCCGTTGCCGATGTCAAAGGAGAGGGAAAAATAACCGTGCTTGAAACGCCTCTGGGGCAAATCGTCAGCCAGTCGCCGTTGAAACTGCCGCCGCAAACCCCGGTCGTCCTTGCTGTCAGAGACACCTTCATTCCGTCGGTTGTTGCCGCGGATACCAAATCGTTGTTGAGCATTGGTCACGCCCCGCAGCCTCTCCCCGACGAAAGTTCAACGAATGCACCTTTGAAGACGGTGTTAAATAAGTTTGTCGAATTGCTGCATCCCCAAAAAATTTTTCCGACTTTGGAAAAACTTAATCCGTTTCCTCTGCCTCAACCGGAAACAGCGGAAAAAGCCGCGGTGCTGTCCTCTGCATCAATTCCGGTGCCGGGCAAACCGGCTGCGGACAATTTGCAGCAGCTGCTGGATGTTTTGAAGCCGTTGCCCGAAAATAATGCCGCGCTGCCTGAGCTGGCCTCCAAACTCTTGGAGAAAGTTCCTTCGCTCAATGCCAAAATGTTGTCCAATATGCTTAATTTTGCCAGGTCGTCCGAGCAAAGCCGGCCGGAAGTATGGTTGGGCAAAGATTTGGTAACCGAACTGCGGACGCATGGGCCCGAAGGAGAGGCTGTCATCTCCCGCGTAGCGGATTACCTTGCCGTTTCTCACAAAGAAGGAATCAGCTGGCGTATGGTCGAGATTCCTTTTTGGGACGGGGTAAACATCAGCAAAATTCGTCTGGCTGTCAAAAAACCGCAGGATGATGACGAGCAGGAAAACCCGTCGTCCCGGAGAAAGTCCGGCGTACGTTTTTTGCTCGAAACCGATTTTTCAAAACTCGGAAAGTTTCAGTTTGACGGATTTTCTCTGGCTAAAGACCGTCGTTTCGATTTGGTTGTTCGCACCAGCAAAACGCTGCCTTCCGACTTTTGCAGCCATATTGTCAATTTATTCAAAACATCGTTGCATGATGTCGATTATGTGGGAAATATCAGTATCAACGTTAAGGAAAATTTCATCAAAATCGGAGAAGATGAAATTACGCAAAGTCAGATTAGAGATGGTGTTTACATATGATTAATCCGCAGCCGAATTTTCAAAATATTTCAGATCCGTTGGGCTACTATACGATTTTAGGTATCAGCCCGGAAGCTGATGCCGCGTTGGTTAAACAGAGCTATCGCGACTTGGCCAAAATCTGGCATCCGGATCACAATACCGATGCCGAAGCTTTGGAGAATTTTCAAAAACTCTCGGTAGCCTATGAAGTGTTAAAAGACGACAACCGCCGCCTGTGTTATGATTTGTTTGCTCTGATTTATACGGGCGACGCTTTTCCCGATATGGAAAACCTTCAGGCTTATAAGGCTGCGGGTGCGGAAACTGCTGATATCAGGGCTTTATCTCTTCGTAATGTTCGCGGCCGTTTATGGACTTATGAAAATAAAGTCGAGAAACATATCTGTACCGAACCGCAGGCCTGGAAACAGGAACTTAAGACTTCCGTGCTCAATTGGATGCTTGGCTGGTGGAGCCCTCAGGCCTTGTTTAAAAATGCCCGGGCATTGTTGGCTAATTTTCGAAACGTCAATCCGGTTGAAGATAATTTCCGGATTTTGGTTCATAATGCGGTAGCCTATTATCTGACACAGCAGCCGGTCTTGGCGGCACAGTCTGCTGTAATTGCCCATGCCTATGCCCGTCCGGAACAAAAGCTTCTGTTGCAAAAATTTATTGCCATGCTGGACGTACGGATTCCTAAACCGCGGATTTGGAACTTTTTGCTGCTTCGGCTGGTTCAGCTTGTTTTTCCTTTTGTGATTTTGATTGCTGCGGCGCTTCCTTATTCGACCCGATATGTTAAAGATATTGATTTTATGAATTATTTTTCATCTAAAAAAGAAATCTCTTATTATCAGGAAGTCCGGTTGGGCAACAGCGGCAGTTTTGACGATATGCTGGTGGGAAAAATTTTAACCATTCCGGTTGACAAGAGCGACCGCAGCAAGCTTTATCACCTGACTTCGGAGACTGAAGTCATGTATGGTCCCTCCGACGAGTTTGACGTAATGAAGAAGGTTCCGGCCCAAACGACTGTCCGCCTGACCGGAATGACGCCGGATAATGTCTGGTATCGCATTATGATAGATAACGGCGAAATGGGTTTTGTAAAAAAAGAGCGCCTTAAGGCTGGCATCGGCAAGGATATCCCTTACGGCAGCGCCGTTTATAATGCCGGTAATTAATTTTGTTTTTGTCTAATTTGTGCTTGATTGGCGGATGTTTTTGTGCTATAGCAAAAACATTGCAAATCAATTACTGTGTATATATTAGAAATCGATGTTTTAAATGACATGGTAATATTTGTGTCAAAAAAATGTTAAACCCTTAATTTATTGAGTATGGAGAGCAATCCATTAGACTTGCAAAAAAAATTCAGTCTCTTTGAGATTGGGGACGTTGAGTGTGCCAGAGTTGTTTCTTTGGAAGACAAAAACGATTGGATTCAGTTAAAAACGGCAGGCGGCTGCATTGGTCAAATGTCAATGGAGTGGTCGGAACCTTTGAACATTCGCATCGGAAGTATGTTGGAAGTTCAGGTTGCGGAACTGCAAGACGGAATCCCCGTGTTTATTCCTTCTGACAAGGAAATGTTTAAACGGCCGCAAAAGGCAACCGTCAAACATGCCGCACCTCATGGCGTTGTTGTTGTTTTTGATTATAAGGATAAAATAGGCTATTATTCGGTTGCCGATATGATTCCTATTTTTAAGGAAAATCAAAAAGTTGTAGCTGAAGGTATTGAGTTGGTTCAAGATGCCGACGGCGATTATTTCAAGGTTAACAAATTGAGCCTGGTGATGGAAGACAAAACTGCTGTGGCAAAAGTTGTCCCTCCGGCAAAAAAGCCAGACACGATTGTTGACTGGAACGAAGAAAAAAAGAAGGCAATCGAAAATGGTTCTCTGGAAGAAAAAGACGGTTTAAAGCTTGGCGAAATTTATTTGGCCCGGATTATAAACAGTCACGAAGTGTTGTTTCCGAACAATACCACGGCTTCCGCATCAAGGAGCTCTCAAAAGTATCCTAAGAATTTGACATTTGTTTATGTCCGCATCAGTTATATTGCGAAAAATGAAACATTGTTTGCCGACTATGTCCGTCCGGCAACAGAAGAGGAGGCCGGAGCATTTGCGACAACGAAAAAGACCCCTGCCAAACTTTCTGTATTAAACGGGATTGACTTTCGAAAACGCGACGAAAATGTTTTTAAACAAGGACGCAAAAAAGGTTCGGATATTCGTCTTCTTGGATATTGGCTCGGTTTTCATTATCGGGTACAGGTTGTTAGCGGCATCCCGCATTTTAGTGATGACAAAGGTAAAAGTATAAAGGTCAAAGTCGATGAAGAATGTATTTCGGCAAGCAGCGGAGACATTGTTTATGCTTTGATTACTTTTATCAAGGAAAATACGATTACCGTGAAAATAAAATATATTGAAAACAATTAAAAATTAATGATTATGAAAACAAATGTTTGGAACGAAGAGCGTCGTCATGCAGCATTAAAAAGTGGTTCCATCTCGGTAAACGGTTATATTCGTCTGGGGGAAGTACTGGAAGGAACTTATGAAGTCGTTGCAATGCGCAGCATCAACGAAGAGATGGAAAACTGCAATATGGTTTTCTTTGAGAAGAAAAATCCTATTCTGATGCAAAATCCGCACAGTTTGCTGCAATGCCCTTTGCAAAAACTTATTCCGGGACAAAAAGTGAAAGTTCGCATCACTTTTATTGCCTATAACGGAATGAGCAATGCTGAATTGGTAAGCTAACCAAAGTCCTGAACGTAAAGACTTCTTGTTTAAAAACAAGAAGTCTTTTTTTGTATCCGGAAAACCACGCGCTAAGTGCGCGGTTCCAAAAAACTTACAGCTATATTTAGGGAATTATGTTGGTGGAAGGGGATTAGTATAATAGAAACTGAAATCTGTCTGAACCATATTCATATGTTACTGGAGATACCACCTAAGTGTTCAGTAAGCAGTATCATGGGTTATCTCAAAGGAAAGAGTAGTCTTTCAATGTACGAAGGTGGCGAAAAGCAAAATTCAGATATAGAAACAGAGAGTTTGGGTGTAAAGGGTGCTTGTTGATACTACATTAATGAAGAACCCCGGACTTTACATCCGGGGTTTTTGTTACATTCTGAAAGTTTCGATTTTTGTTGCTAAACCGGTTTTGTCGTCAGTTTCAATATAAGTGCCATACAAACATCCTTCTCCGCGGCAGGGAATAAGTCTGTTTCCCGTATATCTGCGGGCGAGACGGGCCACCGGTTCCTCTTTTTCAAAGCCGATGACGCCGCTGTAATCGCCGCACATTCCGGCATCGGTTTGATATGCCGTTCCTCCCGGCAAAATCATTGCGTCAGCCGTGGGAACGTGAGTATGAGAGCCGATAACCGCCGAGACCTTTCCGTCAAGATAGTGTCCGAACGAAATTTTTTCTGCCGTGGCTTCGGCGTGAATGTCTACAAAAATAGCGTCAATATTGCGGCCGAGCGTATAAGATTTCAAAAGCCGGTCCATTGCCTGTACCGGACAGTCGACGGCTTCCATAAACAACCGACCGACCACTTCGGCAACCAGGATTTTTTTGCCGTTTTCAAGTTCAATTTCGCGAGCGCCGCATCCCGGAAGATTGTCGGGATAATTTAACGGGCGTACGATTTTTTTGCACTCATCCAGAAAAGGGATGATTTCACGCTGGTTCCAGACGTGATCGCCGGTAACGATAGCCGTCACTCCTTTTTCGAAGAAGTCGCGGCAAATTCCCGGTGTTACGCCAAACCCGTGCGCCGCATTGTCGCTGTTGACGATGAGGGCGTCATAGCCGTACTTTTCTTTAATCTTGGCGATGTTGTTTAACAAGGCTTCCCGACCCGGCCGGGCAACGATGTCTCCGCAGTAAACTATTTTCAAACAAATCCCTTTCCGTAAAAATTTTTCTTATCTGACAGATACTAAAAAGCCCCGTTTGAGTCAACGGGGTTTTTTTAGGGAGGATGGCCGTTTAGCCGTATATTTTACATTCTTATCGAACCGCTTCTAACCAGGTGGGCATCGTATACTTAAGACCACGGTCCAAGCAGTGACAATTCCCTATAAAATAATGTTGGCTCGGAAGATCTGCGGAAATACAAACTACGCAGCCTATCCTCTATGTCTATAGACTACATTAAATTTAATTGAGATGCAACAGATTTTATTTGTTCGCTCAAGGTTTTTATTTTTTCAGCCAGAGACGCGTCCAATTCAAGGAGTCGCGAGTTATCCACAGGGAGCTCTTTAGGCGGTTTGGACATATCCGATTTTCTTAGTTCGCTGAGTTCGTCCGCCAGCAGCAGCCCGACCATGGCGAGCAGCATATTTTCGTTTACCTGACCGGCGCCGGCGGTAATCATTTTGGCCTTTTCATCCAGCAGACGCGCCAGCTGGAGAATTCTGACTTCCTGTCCGTCTTCGCAGGCAACGGCATATTCCCGGGAATTAATTGTTATCGTTACTTGTGCCATCGTTTTCTAATACTTTGTCTAACTTGTCGATGATGTTGTCTATGTTTTGCAAAATGTTTTCTGAAGAAGTTTTTAGAATTTCCAAACGGTTTTCGCGGTCTTTCAGGAGGGCTTCTTCCTGTTTTTTCTGAGCCTTGATGTCATTTTTCTTTGCAGCCACCGCAGCGTTGAGATTGACCAAGGCTTCGCTAAGTTCTGCAAGCGCGTTATTGGTGTTGGCAAATTCAAAATTTTTTGCTTCCATGCAGATTTCTCTTTCTTAATTAGAAATATTCACTTATATTCAAAGCATAATAAACAACAATCAAAGTTTTACAAGCGAAAATAAAATTATGCCAAAGTTTATCCTCAAAATTAATTCGGTTGACGATACTGTTTATGTTGACGACGATATCGTTTGTTTTCTAGCGGATTCCTCGCTTCCTGAAGAATGGCTTTGCGGATTTGAGCGCCGTGGTCGTCTGTTTTTGCTTTCTGGGGATAAGGCGCTTTCTTTGTGTAAAACGGTCGGTGCCGACGGTGTGGTTGCCGAGCTGAAAATCGATGCGCCCGTCAAGGCCCAGGTCGCAAAGATTCGCTCACAGCTCGGTGCCGGCAAAGTCTTGGGAACCGTAATTGTTCCCCGCCGCCACGAAGCTATGCTGGTCAGTGAGACCGAACCGGAATTTGTCGCTTTCAAGTTTCCGCAGGAGTCTGCCGCCCCGGCCGCGGAAGTCGTCAAATGGTACAATGATCTGTTTTTAATCCAGTCTGCGGTTGATTTGACGGACGGTTTGCAGGATATTGCCGCGTTTGACCCTGATTTTGTGATAATAAATTCGCGGGACTATAAAGATTTTGGTTGCTAAAAAGCAAAGTTTAGATTAATTTGCCTGTAAAATATTTTGACGGTTAAATTAAGTTATAGGAGAAAAATAAATGAAACAGCAAGCAGTAGCTATCAGACCGGGTTGGGTCATCGAATTCAAAGGCAAGCCCTGGACAGTTACCAAAGCCTCGCACATCAAACCGGGTAAAGGCGGCGCCTTTATGCAGGTCGAAATGAAGTCGGTCGAGGAAGGAACCAAAACCAACGAACGTTTCAGAAGTGAAGACACCATCGAAAAACTGATGGTGGAAGTTAAGGACGCGCAGTTCCTTTATGAAGATTCCACCGGCTTGACTTTTATGGAAAACGAAACCTACGAGCAGTTTGTTATGCCTGCCGACATCTTGGGCGACAGCCGTCCGTTCTTGACTGACGGTATGCTGGTTCATATCGATTTCATCGACAGCAAACCGGTCAGCGTCGAATTGCCGCTGCAGGTTATTTGCGAAGTGGTCGAGACCGAGCCCGTTATCAAAGGTCAGACTGTTTCTTCGTCTTACAAACCGGCAATCTTGGACAACGGCATCCGTACCACGGTTCCTCCGTTTGTCGGTACCGGCGATAAAATCGTCGTTTCCACCGCTGACGCCAGCTATGTTGAGAGAGCCAAATAATGTCTTATATTTCACCCAGTCTTAATTTTTTGATTACGACAGTAAAAAAGGTCGGCACATCTCTGACCCGCGACTTTAACGAGATTGAGCAGCTTCAGTCATCCGTCAAAGGTCACCGGGAGTTTACGCAGGCGGCTTTTGAGCGTACGGCAAAAGGCTTGCGTGCGGAGCTTCAGAAAGGCAAGCCGACTTATGCCGTCGTAACCGACGGTCAGCCCCAGCCCAATGCACCGCATTTTCTGGTCGCGCCGTTGGACGGTATGCTTAACTTTATCCACGGAATTCCCTATTTTGCAATTTCCGTTGCGGTTGTCGAAAACGGTGTTGTAACTTCCGGGGTTATATACAATCCGGCAACGTCGGATTTGTACTTCGCAGAAAAGGGGCAGGGCGCATTTAAAGAAGGTTTCCGCAGTCATGAACGTTTGCGGGTGTCTTCTCGCAAAGACTTGCCGGAAGCCGTCATCGGCCTGACCTCCGTTGCCGACGGGATTCCCGCTTTTGAAAACGTCCGTCTGCACGGCGCGCTGAGTCTGGACTTGGCTTATGTTGCTTCCGGTCGTCTGGACGCGGTCGTCAGCCGGAACAATTCTGCGGCATCGGTAGCTGCCGGTATGCTTTTGGTGAAAGAAGGCGGCGGCTATGTTTATGAGATAAACCAAAAGGATATTCGCAGCGATGATTTGGCTTCAGTGCTTGCCAGCGGAAATTTAATCGCTGTCAATGCCAATCTCGGCAAAAAACTTTATGAGTCGTTGAATAAATAATTATCGTCATAGGGGGTAGAGATGCGTAAAAATATTAAGGTTTGGACAATTTCGGCATTGGTTTCATTGTCAGTTTGTGCTTATGCCAACGCGCAGACGGAACCGGATGTGTATGTTGATTTGTCTGCATTGGATGAACTCAGCGGCACCGGTTCTCCGGTAATCCATACCGAACCTCTCTTCCCCGTTGTAACGGCTCGTCAGGCTGCCGAAGAAAAAGCAAAACCGGCCAAAAAGGCAGTCAGAAAAAAAGCTAAACCAGCCGCGGCCAAACCTGTTGTAAAAAAGGAAAAAGCCAAACCTGAAGTAAAGGTGGAAGTTGTCGAAAAGGCTCCTGCCGAGCAGCCGAAATCCGAACCCGCCGCTTCTGTTGTTCAGCCGGCTGCCCCGGCCCCGGTTGCAGAACCGGAAGTTAAGGCTCAGCCGGTAGCTGAGGTTGAGCCGGTTGTTCCTGCTGCTCCTGCTGCCAAAACTGAACCTGCCGTTGTTCTGACCGAGGCTGAACCCGCCAAGCCGTCTGCCGAACCGCAGTCGGAAAATAAGGCTAAACCCGTTGATGACGAGGTTGTGGTGGTTGATGTAGAGCCGCTTGCCAACCCGGTTAAAGTCGTCGATGTAGAGCCGGTGTCTCCTGCAAAGGCTCAGCCGTCTGCCGAAGAAAAAACGACCGAACCTGCTGCAAAAACCGAGGCGCCCTCCGCGGACAACCAGCCTCAGGCGGCTGCTGAAGTTAAGAAACCGGTACCCGGACGCTTTGCTTTTGATGCGGAAGTCTCCGACCTCAATGACGCGCAAAAAGCGCAGCTAGACAATCTGGTCAACGGTTTTGAAAATCCCGCGGTAAACAAAATTGCCATTCTGGCGTTTAACCTTGATGACGGCGTCGATACTTTCAAAAAGAAACGCCTGAGCCTTAACCGCGCAATTGAAATCCGCAGCTACCTTCTCCAGAAGGGGTACAAGAATTTCAGCATTAAGGTTATCAATGTCGATGCCGCTTCTGATAAGGTAAATACCGTAGAGGTCGAGGAACTCAAATAAAAATTAAAAAAAGTTTAAATAATGCTTGCGTAATTGATTTGTGTAATGTATAAGAGCATAAAAATTATGCGTTAATTAAAAGTCTCAGGAGTTTTTTAAGATGAAAAAAGGTATTCATCCCGACTATCATGAAATTACTTATGTAATGACTGACGGTTCAAAGTTTACGACCAGATCTACCATGGGTAAGGCTGGCGATGTTATCAATTTGGAAGTTGATCCGAAATCTCACCCGGTATGGACCGGTGTCCGTCGTTTGGTTGATACAGGCGGTCAGCTGTCTAAGTTTAAGAACAAATTTGGTGCATTCGGCATCAAGACCGGTGACTAGTAAGCCCGATTGGCTGCTGAATAAGCTCTGTTTAAGTTAAAGCTTATACTATTTGTTAACCTGCGTTTGATAATATTGAACGCAGGTTTTTTTATTTATCTTTGAGATTCTGATGATTAAGATAACACACTATGAAGTTTATACCGATCACGGGCGCGGTTGGCAGTTGGAAGACCGTTTTGCCATCGAGCAGCGGCAGGACGCGTTTAACCTTGCCAAGGAGTTGGAGCTCGACAAGGTAAAGGTTAAAATCATCAAGGAAGTTTTTGATGTGCAGGACAATTCTTATCAGGAAACGGTCGAGTACGTCAGTAATCTTTCCCGCAAAAATAAAAACGGAGGGCTGCCGAGTTCTTATCCCGGAATCAAAAAAGCCGACGAACGTGAGGAAGAAGAGCAGGTGGAGGAAGTCGTCGAGTCAACCGGCGGCGGCAGCATATTGAGCGCATTGATAAAGCTGGTTGCGCTTACGTTGCTGTGTCTGGCTTTGGCAAACGTCCTGGTCAGCCTGATATTTCCGGTTATCGAAAATTTTATTCCCGATGAGCAAAACAGCCGCCCGATTTTGTTTGTCATCTTCTTTGTCATCTTTTTAAGCATTGCCGTACCGCTGATTCTCCGTTACGTGCCGTGGTATGTTTTTGTTGAGCGCCGCCGTCCGGTTGCGGTCAAGGAAAAGACTTTTTACGATAAGGCCGGTGAGCTGATTGACTTTTACAATCTCAATGACGACGTCGACCCCATCGTGACGCCGGCATACCCGGAAGCCCCTTTGGAATATAAGCAGTATCTGATAACTTTTCTGACTGATTTGCTTTCCAATCTCAAGTCTCCGACTGCCACCAGCACCAGCTTTTCCAAATTCGGCATCAAGTTGATTGTTTACGGCGGTTGTCTGGAAATGGCGCGTTACAGCGGCTTGGGTATAACCGAAGCCAATTCCATTTTGTATGACGCTTTTCGCATAACGGACGGCGACGGCGCTGATTTGGAGGCGTTTTACGAGGCCAAGAGAACTTATAAGGACAATAAGGTTGCCGTCTTTCTGACCGGCGTCGGAGCTTATTTGATGGCGCATGTGATTAAAGGCCGGCCGATGCCGACCGAGCTGCTGAATTTAAGTTTTTCCAAATGGGAAAAACAAAATAAGACCGATGAGATTGTTCCCGTTTTGTCTCCGGTTCCCGAAGAGCCGGAAACGCCTGTTCCCGACGATGTTCTGTTTGACGCATTGGTCAGCATCAAAAGCGATTTGAAGTTTCTGGACGACAGCATTCCCAACCGGGATGAAGTCGCCGCTCAGACCAGTGCCGAAATCCGCAACATCATTTTCAACCTTCTTGGCAAATATAAGGGGGAAGATACCATTGAGGCAGACGGAATAACCACGATTCATTTCCATAAGATAAGCAATGCGGTGCGTTTTGCCGTCGAATGTCTGAAAGATATCGGCACCTATCAGGAAGAAACCAACAACGACAATCTGATTTTGCGCAATTGCTGCGCCGTAACCGAGGACAAGCCGGAAAACGAACCCAATCTGAGCGAGCGGCTCTCGGATATATTTGAGCACATCTACAATCAGGAAATAGTCGTCACCAAACCGGTTTTCGAGGCCTTGCAGGAGAGCGGCCGCCATTTCGACTACCTTGGCGAAAAAACGCTTAATAAACTGAATATTAATGTAGAATTATACAAATTGTTGGATTAAATTATTGATTAAAAGGTTGAGCTTTTTCAATCCCTATGCTATACTGAAACTAGAATAGTCGGAGGAGAAACCTTATGTCATCTGTAGATTCGTTAAAAGACAGCGCCCTTTCAGACGCCAGCTCTCAGTATTGGGAAAAGACACTGACCGATATGAACAATGTCGATGAGTCGTTTGCCAATGCACGCGATTTGGGCTACAGCCGGCTCAACTATTCTCGTCTGACCGCCATCGGAACCTTAGCCAAGGTTGACAAGGTTGATATTTATAAAACCAACGTGATTTCCAACCGCGGCAAGCTCTCCATTTCCGTCCGTACCGGCGGGGAGGACTCCAAGGTGCTGGACCTCTCTACGTATGAAACTTATCTTAACCAGCTTAAACAGCAGACCGATCCTGAAGGATATGAAAAAGAGAAAGCCGAAAAGAAAAAAGAACAGGCAGAAAAGTCTTCTCTGGAACTGACGGCACCCGGCGTACGGATTGAGGTTTATTCTACCAATCGTCAGGGCAAGCAGGTTCTGGTTGCCGACAGTGCGGAAGACGAAGGCAGCGAACTGCGCGAAAATCTTGAGTTGATGCTGACCGGAGAGTATGAAGCCTCCAAGGGAACCTATTACATCAAAATCAGCCGCGATGAGACTGTAGACAGCGATGAAGAGATGCCCTATGCCCTCCAGATTAAAATGGGCGATACTTTCAAACACGACTACGTTGCGATAGAACAGCCCTCGGAAGACACCAACAACGGCAAGGAGAGCAAAATCCCCCTGACTACGTCATCAGGCGGTTCTTTGTCGGCTGTCAACGCTTTGCAGATTCAGGCTTCCCGTTATCAGGCGACGGCTCAGATGCTGCAAGTCGGTTATCAAAATATGGCAAGTATTTATTCCAAAAACAATAAATTTTAACATCTCTGCCGTATCACGCAAAAAAATGCTTGTATATTACGCAAAGAAAATCTATCTTATGGATAGTTTTTCTATTTAGACTATGTCGTGTTAAGAAAGGATTTTATATTATGACAGCACCATTGATGCCTCGTGCAACCGCAGTATGGCTGGTGGAAAACACAACCTTGACTTTTCGTCAGATTGCCGAATTTTGCGAACTTCATGAACTGGAAATTCAGGCGATAGCCGACGGCGATGTTTCCAGCAACATTATGGGGCTTTCTCCCTTGGATAACGGTCAGCTGACGGCAGAAGAAATCAAACGTTGCGAAGCGGATGCCTGTGCGAACCTCGTCGCTTCGGAATTGGAAAGAAACGTTAAGGCGCGCAATATGAAAGCCAAAAAGGTTTTGTCTCCGTCACAGCGTCAGGATAAACCCAATGCCATTGCCTGGATTGTCAAAAATTATCCTGAACTCAAAGACAGCCAGATTTGCAAAATTATCGGTACGACCAAACCGACTATTGAGGCTATTCGTAACGGTACGCACCGCGATATGGCGGTCATCCGTCCCAAGAACCCGGTAACGATTGGCCTGTGCAGCGAGCAGGATATCGAAAAAGCGGTTCTTGCCGCTAAGGCAAAAGCAGAAAAGCCGGCCGCTAAACCCAAAAAGAAAACCACAGCCAAGAAAGCTGCTAAAAAGTAATTAAAAAGCTCCCTCAAACGGGAGCTTTTTTTGAACAAACTGAAATGCATTGATGTAATGCAGAAATCTTTTCTGATTGCAATTATCCTAAATTATAGTAAACTCCATCTTGCAGTTCAGAGGTGAACTGTGGTGTCTCAAAAACATCACACATAGAATCCACTGTTTTGGTGGAGTAGCCGACATAAGCATATTTATATGACGAATAAGGCTGACTGGCTATGTGCAGTTTTTGAGCTCCACCTCCTTGTTTTTTTTCAAGGAGGTTTTTGTTTTCAATTAACAAAAAGGAGCTGAAAAATGATAGCAGAAAATATGGATTTGAAAGAAATCCGCAAAGCTTTGGGGCTGGAGTTGTTTCTCCGGCGCCAGCAAAAGGGAATGAGCTTGTTCCATATGGCTCATCACATCAAAATCGACCGCCGGGTGCTTGACCGGGCGGAAACCGGCAGGCCGGTGCCGCTTTACACCCTGATGCGGATAATCAGCCACTACGGCAAAAAGGTCCGCATTGAGCTGGTAGAGTAAAAGCAAAAAGCCCTGTTTGAACGGAGGGCTTTTATTATTGAAAGGTCTAAAACTTAATCCTGAAATCCCCGTTTTTGGGGGATTTTTTTATTGTAATTTCAGGAATAACTTTTATAATCGTTTTTGCAGTTCAGAGACGGACTGCGGTGTCTGAAAAACATCTTCGGGATTCCACCTTGTGGTGGAGTGCGTGACATAAGCCGTTTTACGGTCGAATAAACGTGACTGTTCTCGACAGTTTTTCAGCTCCACCTCCTTGTTTTTTCAAGGAGGTTTTTGTTTTTAATCAACAAAAGGAGCTAAAAAAATGATAATCGATAATATTGACCCCAAAACCGTCCGCGGCAGCGTCGGCCTGATGCTGCGGGAAGAACGCTTGGCGCGTGGCCTGAGCTTTGAACAGGCTGCCGACGCGGCCAGAGTGTCTTACCGTTATATGCACCGGCTGGAAAGAGGCAAGGGGTATTATTTTGTCTTTTTCAAGCGTCTGCTGGCGCTCTACAACAAACAGGTCAACATCGAGCTGGTTGACCGCCGGTAACAAAAAAGCCCTGTTTGAACGAAGGGCTTTTATTATGTTTGAAAAATGAGGCTTTTGTTTTAACAAGCGTTTTTAACGGGAGTATGCCGCCTCAATAATTCTGTTGCGGCGCAGCTCGTCAAGGTCGTAATTGGCCTTGATGTTTAATTGCGGGGCTATTGCTTCAATGATTTTTGCCGCCGTCGGCACCGTATTCCAGCCGGAAGTCACAAACCCCCAGGTTTCTTTGAGCGGTTTGGGTTCGTCCAGCATAACGATTAAGGCATATTTGGGGTTGGAAATCGGAAATGCGGCGACAAAAGTGGTGCGGACTTTCTTGTCGACGTATTTTCCCTGAGCCGAAAGCTTGTTGGCCGTTCCGGTTTTGCCGGCCACCTCGTATCCGGGAACGTTGGCTCGTCTGCCGGAACCGTCGGTTACCACCAGTCTCATCAAATCGCGCATTGCCTTGGAAGTGTTGAACGAAATAACCCGGTGTCCGTCTTTGGTTTTGCTGCTGCCTTTAATCAGTGTCGGGCTGTGATAAATGCCGCCGTTAATCATTGCGGCATATCCGCTGACGACATGCAGGGGCGAAACCGCCAGTCCGTATCCGAAAGCCACCGTCGCAATTGTTCCTTCGCTCCATTTTTTAGGGACCAGCGGCTGGCCTTTTTCCGCCACTTCAATGCTAAGCGGTTCAAAAAATCCCAACTTTTCCAAAAAATTGCGCTGCTCGTTGCCGCCGACTTTCAGCGCCATACGAGCCGAACCGATGTTAGAGGAATAAACCAGAATTTCAGGCACGGACAGCCAGCGGTTCTCGCCGCGGTAGTCCTTAATGACGTTGTGTTTGAGTTTTAGCGGCTCAGAGGCGTCAAACCTGTCGGCAACTTTAACTTTTCCGCTCTCCAGCGACATCGCGGTATTAAAGATTTTTAAGACTGAACCCGGTTCATATACGCCTTTGGTCGCCATATTGAACAAGGCCTGTTCTTTTTTCACCTTGTTGATGTTGGGGTCGTAGTCGGGCAGCGAAACCATGGAAACGATTTCGCTGGTCTTGACGTCAAGCAAAACCGCCGTAGCGCCTTCGGCCTTAAATTTTTCCATACCTTCTTTGAGTATCTCTCGGATTGTGTCCTGAACGCCGACGTCAATTGAAAGCATCAGCGGAATGTCCGACTGGGTGAGCCTTTCGTTCATTTCTTTTTCAATGCCGGAAATGCCGATGTTGTCGATGTTGGTGGTGCCGATAACGTGGGCAAACAAGTTTTTGTGCGGATAGACGCGTTTTTCGCCGTTTTCAAACTCCAGCCCCGGAATGCCCAGATAGTTGATTTGATATTGCTGCGAGGGTGTCAGGTTTCGTTTCAGATAAACAAAGCTGCCCCTGCGGGTGAGCTTTTTGTAAACGCTGTCGTATTTCAGCTCCGGCAAAACCCGGACCAGTTCTTCGGCTGCTTTTTTGGGATTCAGCACTTTGCGCGGATTGGCATACAGGTTAACGGTCGGCAGCGAAGTGGCGATGATGGTTCCGTTGCGGTCGATGATGTCTGCGCGGCGGATGGGATTCTGGGCATAAATGCCGGGGGAGGCGTCATCGGCCTCAGAACTGAAATGAAGGTTGGGAATAATGCAAAGGTCAAACAATCGCGCCGCAATAATCGTATATACGGCAATAAAACCGAGCAAAGCGGCTAACACGCGGTTTTTACAAACGGATACGGGGTCTTTTTCACAGGAAAAGCTTTTGAAAGAGGAACTCTTGTCAATCTTAATTTCTTCACCGGGAAGGTAAAAGTCATCCTTGCCTTTTTTGGAAAAATACTTTCCTGCCATTGTATTTGCTTCTGCCCATAACTTAACGAGTTAACGGCGGGCATTGGTAAGTCTTTTAAGTTCCTTGTTCTGCTCGGCGTAACTCGAAATATTTTTTCTTGCGGCTATCTTTCTCGATTCGCCGTTTTCATAGCTGAATGGTAACGCAGAATAGTTAATAATTTGTTCAGCCCGGACCGGATTCAGCGAAATATGTTTGGCAGCCAGTTGCCGCAGACGCGACGGATTGTTGAGATGGCTCCATTCCGCTTTGAGCACGTGGATAGTCTTAATGTCGTCCTGAATGTTGCGGTTGATTGAATTTAACTCGTTTTCAAGCTCCTGAACCTTGTTTTTCATAACCAAAGAGCTGAAACCTATTAAACAGGGCAACGCAATCCATAACGCGATAGTGGCTATTTTTGTGCTGTTCATCTTTCGAATCCCTTCCTAGACTTCGAGTTGCTTTTTTATGGCATAACGCAGCTTGGCGGAGCGCGAACGGGCGTTTTGCGCAATCTCTTCCTGAGATGCGGCGATTGCCTTGGAGCATTTTGCAAACGTTATGCCTTTGGTTGAATTTACTTCCGGCAGATAGCGCGATACATGAGCGCTTTGGCCGGCGTTTTCTTTGAAAAAGTTTTTGACGATGCGGTCTTCCAGCGAATGAAAGTCCACAACGACCAGTCTGCCGCCCGGTTTTAAACGGGAAGTCGCTCCCGCCAGCCCTTTTTCAAGCTCGCCAAGTTCGTCATTGACGGCGATTCTCAAAGCCTGAAAAGTTCTTGTTGCCGGATCGATGGCATTCGGCGTGCGGCGGATGACGGTATAGATTATCTCGGCCAGCTCTTTGGTCGTTTCAATCGGCTTGGCCTTGCGGGCTTCAACGATTTTGCGGGCAATGGCACGGGATTTTTTCTCTTCGCCGTAACGATAAATCAAATTGGCCAAATCTTCTTCTTTGAGGGTATTGACCAAATCGGCGGCAGAGGTGCCTTTTTGTGACATCCGCATATCCAGGGGAGCATCTTTGCCGAAAGAGAAACCGCGTTCGGCTTCGTCCAGCTGCATGGAGGAGACCCCGATGTCAAAAACCGCACCGTCGATGTCCTCGGTTACCAGTTGGGCAAAATCGCCGAACTGTCCGGCTCTGAAATCAAACCGGCTGCCGAATTTGGCCTTCAGCTCTTCGGCTCTGGCGCTGACCGTCGGGTCGCGGTCGAGGGCGATGACTTTACAGTTTGCTTTTTCCAAAACGGCTTCGCTGTATCCTCCGTTGCCAAAAGTCGCGTCGACATATGTTTTACCGTCTGCCGGGGCCAGAGCCTCGAGCACTTCGGACAACATCACCGGAAAATGTCTTTTGTAATTGGGGTTCATTTACTTGTCCTCCGCCGGGCTTTTGAGAGATGGGCGTTTTTTGAGGACTTCGGCGCGGATGCGGGCTTCTTCTTTTTCCCAGTTTTCCGGGTTCCAAATTTGGAATTTGCGGCCCTTGCCGACAAAAACGGCGCTGTCTTTGATGCCGGCATGCTTAAGCAGTTTTTCGCTCAGCATAATCCGCCCTGTCGAATCAAAGGGATATCTTTTTGCATCGCCGAAAATCAGGTTGGTCAGGTCGTCTTGTTCCTGAGAAAAAAAGTCGAGCGAAGTTTCGATGTCTGCGGCCAGCTTGTCCAGCAGGTCTTCCAGGCATCCTTCAATACAGGGAGCGCTGAGGCTTCTGTAGCATACAATCTCGCTTGACGTTTCTTTAACTATTGCGCGGTAATCTGAGGGAAGGGAGACGCGGCCTTTGGCGTCTACCTTGTTATAGATTGTATCCATAAAGAGAAATGACTTGCGCAACTCTTTGCTTCCCTCGTTAATTCCTGTGTTATTTATGGTATAACATGGGAAAATATGGGAATCAATGGGAAAATTTAGTAAATTGTTAACTGTTCTGTGTTTGTTCTGCATAAATTTTTTTCGATTCTCTCCAAGCCCGCAGAGGGCTTGAGCTTCCATGCGCAAAAAAATTGGGGATATTTTTTATCTTTTAACACTATTCTGCTAACCGCGGCGTTGTTCTTTCAAATCATTGAATTTTATTTATTTTGTCTATTTACGGGCGGGCGATTCTGTGGTATATTGTCATCCGATATGTTATTAAATGTTTCCTCTCGGCTTAATGGGACCGGTCGAAAAGGAAAAAATCTGAGTCCCGCAGTTTTATTATGAACAATAATTGTTTTCACACCGCAGACGGTGTACACTTCCTGATAGCTACCGGCATCACGGAAGTAGAGGGTGCTAATTATCTGGTTAACCGTGACGGCAAAATCGTTGCAGTCGTAAACGGAGAAGAAACCGACGTTCCCGAAGTCGTTTACAACGAGGTCGGCGTGCCGTATCTGATTGTGCAGGACTTGTATGCCCTTGCAAAGGAAAAGGCCAAGAAGAACGGGGTTTACATAGCCGTTAAACAGGAACCGATACGTATCTGGAAAGATGTAAAGCCCGGCGGTGTTATCCGTTCGGTAATTGACGGTTTTCAGGAACACGCAGTTGAACTCGGCGATCGGCAGCTTGCCGCGCAAAATGTTATCAAGGGCGAGTTTTACGGTATCGGCAAGGACGTTCTGGCCGAGCGTTACCGTTTTGTCCGCAGCGAGGCTGACTATGATTTGTATGAGCCGCGTGCCGACAAACCGACCGAGTGGGTTTACTGCGATATAAACATCTGCTGTCCGCTGTGGGGCGGGATAGAGTGTATTACCACCCCGATGATAAACATTTCCAATCCGAAAGATTGTTACGCCTGCAATTTCATTGTCTGGTGGGGAAATGACGGCCGCCTGAATTCATATCGGGTTTTGCGGTATATTCGCGGCTGCGGCAGTGTTTACTTTGAGCAGCATGCCGATGTTCCGCAGCCGATGTCGCAGGCGCGGTTCAATCCGCCTCAGGTGTTGAAAGTAGGCTGATTGCGGCAGAAAACCAAAAAAACAGGGGTTTCTTCGGAAACCTCTGTATTTTTGTTTAAAAGCGTTTAACTAAAACGATAAAGCTGTTGCAATATGGAGGATTTTCGTATAACCTCACCATTTGTAAGGCAGTCGGATAGCTGCGCCGGAACAGGTTTTCGGTGAGGAAAGTCCGGGCTTCAAGAGAACAAGGCACCAGATAACGTCTGGCTGGAGCAATCCAAGGGAAAGTGCCGCAGAGATATACCGCCGGGCTAAATGTCCGGTAAGGGTGAAAAGGCGAGGTAAGAGCTCACCGCAGGACCGGTAACGGTTCTGGCAAGGTAAACCCTGTCTGATGCAAGACCAAGTTAGGGGTGTTCAAGTGCCGGGCTTCGGCTTTGCAAACTGAACAACAACGGAGCGTTCTCTCTCCACTCCAGAGGTAGGTCGCAACGAGCCGCGCAGCGATGTTCGGCCCAGATGAATAGCTATCGTTCCGGACTTTGCGTTATGCGTAAAGCCGCCGGAATACAGAACCCGGCTTATAGATTGCCTTATAAATTTCTTTGTCTGACTGAAGGTGTATTTATGAAACAACAAACTATTGCCCGCAATCTCGAAATCAAAGGTATCGGTCTCCATTCCGGATGCGAGAGCGTTCTTAACCTCAAACCGGCACCCGTTGACACCGGCATTGTGTTTAGGCGTGTCGATTTACCCGGCCAGCCGGAAATTCGGGCTCTTTATTCAAATGTGGTGGATACCCGCAACTGTACCTGCCTGGGCGATAAAAAAGGCAATGTCGTTTCCACGATTGAACATCTTATGGCTGCTTTGTCCGTTGCCGGCATTGACAATGTTTTGATTGAAATCAACAATCAGGAAATGCCGATTATGGACGGTTCCGCTCTGCCGTTTATGGAAGCCCTGCAAAATGCGGGAACCGTAGAGCAGGACGCCGACCGTCGGTCTCTCAAGGTGTTAAAGCCGGTTAACTTTGTCGATGACAAGGGCAATGCCGTTGTTCTTCGTCCCGCTGACGAGTTCTCAGTCCATTTCACCATTGAGTTTCCTTCCAAGGTTGTCGGACATCAGGAGTTTAATGAAAAAATCACGCCGCAGTGTTTTGCCGAAAAAATTGCGCCCTGCCGCACGTTTTGCGAAAAATATCAGGTCGATTATCTGAAATCCGTCGGTCTTATCAAAGGTGGCAGCCTTGAAAATGCTGTAGTTCTGGACGGAGATACGATTCTGAACGAGGGCGGCTTCATGCTCGAAAACGAATGTGTTAATCACAAAGTTATTGATGCCATAGGTGACATGTACACTTCCGGTTACCATATTATAGGGGCAATGGCTGCCAATAAAACCGGTCATTATCATAATAATGAGTTGCTGAAAAAACTTTTTGCGGACAGTTCTAACTACGCAATTATTTAAGGATAAGGATACAAGATGAAAAAGTTAACCCTGCTTTTCTGCTGCCTTTTGGGGCTTGGACTTGTGACTGCCTGTTCTTCCGCACCGGAACCCGAGGACAATAAATCGGCCGAACAGCTTTATAATACCGCATACAAGCTTTTAAACAAAACCTCATATCAGAAAGCGGCGGAAACTTTCGAAAAAGTCGAGCTTGAACACCCTTATTCCAAGTGGGCGACCAAAGCCAAGCTGATGGGCGCATATGCCTATTACAAAGACCAGAAATACGATGACGCAATCATCAGCCTTGACCGTTTTATCAAATTTCATCCCGGAAACAAAGACATTGCCTATGCATATTATATGAAAGGCCTGTGCTATTATGAACAGATTACCGGTGTGGAAAAAGACCAGAATAATACCAAAAAGGCGCTGGAGGCGTTCCGTCAGGTGATTGTCCGTTTTCCTGACACCGAATACGCCCAGGATGCGCGCCTCAAACTTGATTTGATATATGATCACCTTGCCGGGCAGGAGATGGAAGTCGGGCGGTATTATCTCGGCCAGCACAACTACCTGTCTGCGCTTAACCGTTTTTCCGAGGTTGTAAACCACTATCAAACGACCTCTCAGATTGAAGAAGCGCTTTATCGTCAGGTGGAAATCTATAAGATTTTGGGGCTTGAAAAAGAAAGCGCCGATGCTTTTAAGGTTCTGGGCCATAATTATCCTGACAGTAAATGGTATAAGGATGCCCTTCGTTTGCAAAAGAAAAAATAGGCTTTGTTAACCGATGCTGCAGTCTTTGTCTATCCGTAATGTTGTCCTGATTGATAAGCTTGATATCGATTTCAAGCCGCAGCTCAGCGTTTTGACCGGCGAGACCGGCGCCGGAAAGTCCATCTTGCTGGATTCTCTGGGGCTGGTGTTGGGCAAGCGCGCCGAAACGTCTTTGATTCGTCAGGGGGAAGACAAGCTGAGTGTCACCGCAATTTTTGACGCCGAACCGGACAATCGTCCCCTGCAGGAGTTGTTGGCGGAAAACGAACTGGATGCCGGAGACGAAATTATCATAAAAAGGGTTTTAAACCGCGACGGCAAAGGAAAAATCTTTTTTAACGACCAGCCGATAAGTGCCAAACTGTTAAAAGACATCGGCAAATATCTGGTTGAAATCCACGGGCAGTTCGACAATCAGGGTTTGCTAAATCCCGCCAACCATAGGGATGTTTTGGATGCATATGGCAGCTATCCGCAGCTGCTGAATGCCGTAAAAAATGCTTATCATGAATATAAGGCTGCCGCAAAAGCCCGGATTTCGGCGGAAGAAAATGTAACCAAAGCCAAAGAGGAAGAAGACAATCTTCGTCATTGGGTAAAAGAGCTTGAACGCATTAATCCGGTAAAGGGCGAGGAAGCGGAACTGTCCGCCCGTCGGCAGGAATTGATGCATGCCGAAAAGATTATGGAAAGCCTGAACTATGCTTATGCGGCGCTGACGCAGGGGCGTGACGTTCAGTCCGCCATTCGTCAGGCGCAGTCGGCGGTTGATAAGGCCAACCAGTATGTTGAAGGCCGTTATGATGAAATTTATGCAGCGCTCGACAGAGCTTTGATAGAAACCTCCGATGCCGTGGAGCGGATTGAAAATGCCTCTGCCGACGTTAACCTGAACAGCAATGAGCAGGAAAATATTGACAGCCGGTTGTTTACGCTTAAAGATTTGGCCCGCAAGCATGGGGTGGCGGTAGATGATTTGGCGGACACGCTTGCTGATTTTAAACAAAAGCTGGCTTCCATTGAACTGGGTGAAGACGGAATAACCGCCCTGCGCAAAATCGAGCAGGAAAAACGTATGGCTTACCTTGAGGCGGCCAACGCTCTTCATTGCAGTCGGGCAAAAGCTGCTGCGGAGCTCGACCGGTTGATTATGCGGGAGCTGCCGCCTTTGAAAATGGAAAAGGCCCGTTTTGAAACCAAAATTGAAAAGCAATCTGAAACCTCCTGGACCGAACAGGGTTTTGACGATGTGTATTTTACCGTAGCCACCAATCCCAATTCGCCGCAGGGGCCGTTGAACAAAATAGCGTCCGGCGGTGAGCTTTCCCGTTTTATGTTGGCGCTGAAAGTTAATCTTGCTGCCAGCTCCAATGTCTGCACCATGATTTTTGACGAAGTCGATGCCGGTATCGGCGGCGCGACGGCTCAGGCCGTGGGAGAACGTCTGGCACGTCTGGGAAATCAGGTACAGGTTTTGGTTGTTACCCATTCGCCTCAGGTGGCGGCCCGTGGTTCTGCGCATTTTAAGGTTGAAAAACATACTGACGGAAATGTTACCACCACCACCGTACATGAGTTGGAAACCGAAGAACGCCGGGAGGAAATTGCCCGTATGCTTGCGGGAGAAACCATTAGTGACGAAGCGCGCGCCGCGGCTCAGGTTTTGTTAAGCGCATAAGGGATTGCCCCTGTAGTTGGCTACGGCTTTTTTTCAGCTCTTTGTCCTATATTTATGGCTGCTGCCGGTTGATTGGCCGTTAAAAACTCTTGTCTAAAAAAATAATTGCGCTATCTTAGCCTAAACGAATAAATTTACAGAGGTTAAAAATATGACGACACGTACGCGTTTTGCTCCCAGCCCCACCGGCTATATGCACATCGGAAACCTGCGCACTGCGCTTTATGAATATTTAATTGCCAAAGCTGCCGGCGGCGAGTTTCTGCTCCGTATTGAAGACACTGATCAGAAACGTTATGTCGAAGGGGCGACGGACATAATTTACAATACGCTCAAAACCGTGGGAATGGACTGGGACGAAGGTCCTGACATCGGCGGCGGTTATGGTCCGTACGTTCAGTCGGAACGCAAGCCCATTTATGCGGAGTATGCTCACAAGCTGGTCGAATTAGGCGGGGCGCATTATTGTTTTTGCTCCAAAAACGAGGCGGATGAGGAAAAAAACGAAGAACTTAATATCAAGTTCAAGGATCCTTGCAAGCTGCTTTCTTTGGAAGAGGCGAAAAAACGTATTGCCGCCGGAGAACCTTATGTTATCCGTCAAACCATCAATAAAAAGGGAAAGTCCAAATACCATGACGAAGTCTATGGCGACATTGAAATTGATTATGACGAACTGGATGAAGGCGTTTTGCTGAAGTCTGACGGTTTTCCGACATATAATTTCGCCAATGTTGTAGACGACCACCTGATGAACATCACGCATGTTGTCCGCGGCAACGAATATATTTCTTCCACACCCAAATATAATTTGATTTACGAAGATTTCGGCTGGGAACATCCGCACTACGTCCATGTTCCCCCGGTTATGAAAGATGCACAGCATAAACTCAGCAAACGCAACGGCGATGCCTCATTTCAGGATTTGGTTGCCAAGGGATATCTGCCTGAAGCGATTATCAATTATATTGCGCTGCTGGGGTGGAATCCCGGCAATGATGAAGAAATTTTTTCACTTGAAGACTTGAAAAAGATTTTCTCAGTTGAGCGCTTAAATAAATCCCCGGCTATTTTTGACATCACCAAACTGACCTGGATGAACGGCTGCTATATTCGCGCCCTTAGCCCCGAGAAGTTTCATCAGTTGGCTTTGCCATACTATGAGGCAATGCCGGCCAATGTTAACCGCGAAGCTTTAAGCCGCACGTTGCAGCCTCGGGTAGAAACTCTTAAGGATATTGAAACTCAGACGGACTTTGTTAAGGAACTGCCTGATTACGCAATTGAACTTTATACCAATAAGAAAATGAAAACTGATGCCGATGTGGCTAAAAAGTCTTTGGCTGAGGTACGCAAGGTATTGGCAAATCAAGCCGAATGGACGAACGAGGCTCTGTTTGAGAGTCTTAAGGCTTTGGCTGAACAAATGGGTGTTAAAAACGGACAGGTGTTATACCCTGCGCGTATTGCTGTCAGCGGTAAGGAAACCACGCCCGGAGGAGCTACCGAAATAGCCGTTGTGCTGGGTCGGGAAGAAACCTTGCGCCGTATTGATTATGCCCTTGCCAAGCTGGCCTAGGCAGAGTTGACAGAAAATCCCGCAGCAAGGCTGCGGGATTTTTATTGTTGTTACTTAAGCCGGTAACGGACCCAAACATTGCCGGGATCGCCGTTGGCTTTAAGATAAAAACTGCGCGTGTTGCTGTCGACTTTTTTTCCTCCAATCTCAATATAGTCAACGACAAAAGTATAATATGAACCGGTTTCGCACTTGATTTCGGAATTCACGTCAATTGTGACACTTTGGCCGGCATCCATATCTCCGCTACCATAGGACATACCTCCGGACCAGAGATTGTAACCGATGCCCTTACCGTCAGCAGCTTTCAAACCACAGGGTGTATTGGAAGAAATCGTACAGGTATATCCGCTCGGGAGGTAGCAGCCGACAGCAAGATCTGCCTTGGTATTTGGAGCAGGGGTTCTGTCTGCCGGTGAAAGCGTAACATTGATATAATAATCTTTAGCCTCACTGATGCTGACACTGGGAACATTGGCCGAAATATTGAAACTTTCCGACCCGCTGGTGCTGTCATTGGCAATTCCGTAACCGCTGAAAGAGCTGATGAGGTCTCCAACGGCAACGTCTTCATAAATAAGCGTGCCGCTGGTACCGCTCTTCATCATCCCCAGAAGGACGCTGTTGCCGTTTTTCTTTGCGTCAAGCCGAACACCGGGTGTTGAAATACCTGCGCCGTAGCTCCAGTTGACAATAAGTCGCGGATTGCCTTGGATTATCGTACAATCCGTATAGCAGGATAAGTTGGCATAAGCAACTTTGGTACAGGTTTTTCCTGAAGGAATTGCTCCTTCGTAGCCGCCGTCAGAGCATGTCTTAGCACGGCAAGAGTAACAGGTGCCGGAAGTAGCGCCACAAGAGCAAACCTTGGAAGTTGTCCCGGTCTGAACTTGAGAGGATGAACAGCTTGAAGACTGGGACCCACTCGGACAAGAGTAAGAATGGGTATGCCCTTTGCAACACAGTCTTGTTCCGCCGCAGCCGTCGGAACAGGATTCCGTCCCGTCGGTACAGCCGGTCTCGTTTGCCGACGGAGTACAAGATTTGCAAGACGTGCACTTACCGCAGGAATTGGTCGCCGCGCAACCGTAATCGCAGGACTTGTCGGCTACGTCGCAGTCTGGATTACCTTTGCAAGACGTGCAGATACCGCAGGAGTTGGTCGAGGCACATCCGTAGTCACAGGAAACCGCTGTCGCACTGCAATCAGGGTTGGATTTGCAGGACGTACACTTTGAACAACTGTTGTAAGACGCACAGCCATAGGTGCAGGACTTGTCAGAAACGTCACAGTCGGGATTAGACTTGCAGGAGGTACACCGGTTACAGGAGTTGTATCCAGCGCATCCGTAAGTACAGTCTTTAGATGAGACGGTACATTCCGGACGAATGGTACAGCCGTTGTAGTTACCGCCGCAGGAGGTTCCCGATACTTCATATTCTCCCGAACAGTTGGAAGAATTGTATTTGAACTCGGACTTGCATACACATTGGTTATATTTACCCTCACAAGATGTTCCAGCGGTTGTGTAGTTGCCGGAACAATTGGAAGAAGTGTATTTATATTCGTCCTTACAACGACAGTTAACGTGACATTTTAGAGAAGAGGTCACATTGTAGTTATACTTAGAACAGATATATCTGCCGTCAATATTGGAAGGCGTATGCATTCCGTAGTTTTTCTCACAGTTTCCGTCGTGGTCCCCGCCGCCGGCATCGTCAGAACCACGGGAGCCCTGGCTGCCCTGCCAATCGGGGAGCCACCAGGTTGCAGCAAGTTTAAGCGTGTCGTGAGACCCGGAGAGGGGTTCCGGCATTAACGACAGTGGTGTGTGTTGTGTGTGGCCATCCAAAGGTGGTGCGGCATAAAGAGAGCTGGTATTGAATAAGAGCATCAATAACAGAGAATAACAAACAAATTTGAAATACTTCATGTCACACCGTCCTTTGTTAAATAATTAATACCGGAACCCACAGGTTCGGTTTTTATTATAACAAAGAAATTAAAGAGAGTAAACACTTAATTGCGCGGTATAGACTAAATAAAAGTAAAACCCCGCCATTTTGCGGGGTTTTACTTGTTTGAGAAAATTAGTGTTTGTCTTGAAACAGCTCTTTTGCTTTGTCTAACAGAGTATCATCCTTGGCCAGCTCATTAAACATATGTGTCGGAGCCAACGGAACCGGCGCGGTTTTGCTCTGATTAATATAACCTGTTTGCGGGCGGAACGTGATATGCTTAAAGACATAAAGAACAAAGAAAGCGTTGACGATTGAGAATGCAAACAAAAAGCTGATGGATCCCCATTCCTGCATGGCGGCGGAAATAACTATCGGACCAAAAATCATACCGATGCTTTGTAGCAAGATAAGCATACCGCTGGCCTCAACTCTTTCGCTGTCTTCTATTTTGTCATTAACGTGAGAAACGCATATCGGATACATCACGAAAGTTCCCGCACCGAGGATTAACGCCACTATTGCCAGTTCCAACAGGCTCTCGCTGACAAAATGGTGAATCCACGGCGTAATGAGAAACAATATTCCGCTTTCCCACATCAGCACGAAACGTCGGTCCATACGGTCGGATAATTTACCGACCGGCAGCTGGGCCAACATTCCGCCCATAATCGTAAAAAACATAAACAGAGAAGTCGCTTTCATACTCAGCCCGGTGCGTTCGGCATAAATTGCTCCTAAGGTATAAATCGAACCGACCATTACACCGCTGACGATACAACCGACGACGCCGACGGGCGCAATACTGTACAAGCGTTTGAGCGACATACTCTTATGTGCGGTAATGTCAGGCGAGGGCAGAGCCGTCAGGGAAATCGGTACCAGTGCCACCGAGTACAGAACCGAAATTATGATAAAAATTATAAATCCCTGCGGATCCGGAATGTTCAGCATCAATTGCCCGCAGGCGGAGCCCAGGTATGTGGTAATCATATACATTGACATAATGACACCCCGGTTCTCGTTGTTGGAACGCGTGTTCAGCCAGCTCTCCAGACACATCATCGAGGAACCGAGACAATAGCCTTCCAGCAGGCGTAAAATTCCCCAATATATGGGATTGGGCGACAAAGCATGCATCAGAACCAATGCCGAAAGGACGGAGATATAGGTGGAAAAGGCTCTGATATGTCCCACCCGGTTAATGATTTTATACGCGCTCAACGAGGCAAAAATATATCCGACGTAATATACCGCCAGAATAATGCCGGTATAATTCGTCGGCACACCCTGAGCATTCAGCCGCAGCGCCAGATAAGACGACAACAGGCCGTAAGCCGTGCAGGTAAAAATTGTGCCGATGAAAAATGCCGTGAGCGGAGAGGCCAAAGCCCGTAAAGATTTTAAATATTCTTCAATACCTTGCATGTTCGGCCCCTTCTGGCTCGGAAAAAATATTTCTTATTGGGCGCCGGCTTTTTTCAGCATAACCTCCGGAGCCTCTATTCCCAGCAAATCCAACAGCAGTTTCAGAATGTCTCTGACCATGCGGGCCAGTCTCAGGCGCGAAGCCGCAGCTTCCGGGCTTTCTGCATTCATAATTGATGAAACGTTGTAAAACGTTGAGAAAGTCTGCGCCAGAGCAAAGACGTATTCCGAAATGATGCTCGGTTCTTTTTCGCTGTGCGCGCGCATAATAACATTATTTAGTTGCGAAATCTTTAACGCAAGGTCGCGTTCTTCCTTGTTGGTCAGATTAACCGTTCCCTCGTTGATATGAGCGTCTTTGGCTTTGTTGATGATGGAATTGATGCGGGCAATGGCATATTGAATATAAGGGCCGGTTTTACCGTCAAACTTGGCAAAGTCGTCAAGGTCAAAGATGTATCCGGACGCGGTGTTGTTTTTTAGGTCCTGGAATTTTATGGCGCCGATGGCAATCTGCGTGACCATTTTCTCTATGTCTTCTGCGCTGTATCCTTCAACTTCGTCTGCGCTTGGCACCGATTCGCGAACTTTGTCTTTAGACATCTTAATCAGATTTTCCAGCGTCATCACGCCGCCGTCTCTGGTTTTGAACGGCTTGCCGTCAGCCCCGTTGACGGTGCCGAAACCGCGGTGTGTCATTTCCACGTTCGGAGCAATTCCCAGCATTTGCGCAACTTCAAATACCTGTTCAAAGTGCAGAGCCTGCCGCTGGTCGACGAAGTAAACAATCTCGTCGGCTTTCAGGTCGTCATAACGCATCTTTATGGTGGCAATGTCCGTTACCTGATAGGCAAAACCGCCGTCGCTTTTAACCAGAATAACCGGAGGTTTGGGCTTGTTGGTTTCTTCCAGGCGGATAATCGTTGCGCCGTCGTCGACTTCTGCCAGGCCTTTTTCTTTGGCAATCTTAACAATGTCAAAACTGGCCTCGTGAGCGTCGCTTTCGCCCAGCCAAAGGTCGAAATGCGCCTGCAGTTCGTCATAATTTTTTTTGACGGCGGCGATGGAAACTTCGCGCAAATGTTTCCAGGCATTATAATATTCGGGAACTTTGTCTTGAATTTTGGTTGTAATTTCGCGGGCTTTTTCCTTGGCGTTTTCGTCTTCTTTGCAACGGGTGTTGGCTTGTTTGTAAAAGGCCGAAATCTCGTCGATGTTGTATTGCGTGACCTTGTCAAGATTGCCGTCCTGATTAATAATTTCCGCCAAAATCATTCCCATCGGAGTCCCCCAGTCGCCGAAGTGGACGTCAGAAATCGTTTTGTTGCCGACAAAGTTTTCTATTCTGCGGAAAGATTCTCCGATAACGGCCGAACGCAAATGCCCCACATGCAGGGCTTTGGCAACGTTGGGGCCGCCAAAGTCAAGCACTACCGTGTGCGGATTCGCAACCTTTCCCACGCCGTAACGTTCATCGGCGGCAATTTCATCCATTACTTTGCCGATAAAGGCATCGCTTAGCGACAGGTTGATAAAACCCGGTCCGTCGATTGAAACCTTTGTAAAATCAGGGTCGGCCTCCAGCATTTTGCCAATGCTTGCGGCGATTTCCCGCGGATTTTTTCGCTCCTGTTTGGCCAGAGCCAGGGCGCCGTTGCACTGAAAGTCGCTCAGGTCCGGACGGTCGGAGACTTTTACCGTGGCAAATTTTTCATCTAAGTTGAGTTCGTTGAAAATTTTATGCAGCTTTTGATTAATGATGTTTTCTAAAGACAGATTCATAGTATGTTTTTTCCTGATTATTTAACGCATTTGAAAAAGTAGTGATTCGGCAGCAGCACCCGGCAGGTAAAGACGGTTTGCTTAACCGGAACGGCACGGCTTCCGGTCTCTTGCTTGCGACACTCTTCGTCCGCCATTTTTTTTACCTCTTCGACCGGGGTCCAGATGCTGTTGTAACAAATGGCCGGAGCTTCCGGAGTAGACTTGCCCACATACAAGGTTTCCGGTGTTTTGGCGCCGGCCTCGCGTCGTCGGTCGACAAACGGTTGAAACACCGAACATCCGCCGAGCAGAATGAGTAAAAACAGCAGGTTTGCTAATTTAAGTCTGGACAATTCCAAAAACTCCACTACATTAAAGAAAAATTGTCATAACTATAACGTAAGAAGAAAAAAATGCAAACTGAAAATCAATATATCGGCGATGATAAATTTACTAAAATGCTGGAACATTATCAGTGTCCCACGCCGCTGGAGGTGGTTAAAATGCGTTTTGCCGGTGCTTTGTGCAGCCCGAATTTGGAGCTGCGGCCCACTGACGTTATTTCTTCCTTCTGGCCGTCGGGACAGGCGCCGCGCCTGGAAACCAAGTCTGAAGCCGATTTGTTTTTCAAGTTTTTTATGGGATTGTGGGATGACGTTTTCAAAAAAATCAAAAACAACGACATCCGGCTGGAAACCCTCAAGTTTAAAAACGCTGACGACCTCCGCCTGAACTGCGAGCGCCGTTATGCCGAAGTCGAGCTCGGTTTCGTCGAGGGCTTTTGGGGCGGCAAGTCAGACCTGAAAATTCCCGAATATTTGGCTCAGCTGATTGATTCAGTCAGCGAATTAGCCGGCATTTACAATACGTTGGCAAAAAAACTTGACAACGGTGCCGATATGTCCGAAATTGCAAAGACACTCGCGCATACCGATGCGATGGTCGAAAAATCGGTCTCTTTCATTATTGAGAATTCGGTTCTGCCGCGGATTGAGAGCTTGCAGCGGGTGGTAAATTAACGCTTCGGGGATTTCAGCACTCCGAAAATTTGGAGATTTTATAAAATGGAATTAATGGAAGGTCTTTTAACCAGACGCTCTATCCGCAAATACCAAGATAAAAAAATTGATAAAGCCGTTATTGAAGAAATAATCAAGGCCGCGCAGTATTCTCCGACGGCTCACAACAAACAGCCGTGGGAATTTCTGGTGATTGACGATAAGGAGTTTTTGGCAAACCTCCGCCACATTCAGCGCTGGACTTCTTTTGCCAAGGACGCCGCTTGTGTCGTCATTGTCTGCGGCGATGTCGAAAAGTCTTTCAACCGCAACAAAGAAGATGAAAAATGGAGCTTCATCGATGTCGACTGCGCTATTGCCACACAGAGTCTGATGTTGGCCGCCTGGGCTCACGGCATCGGAACCTGCTATTGCGGCGCCGCGCCGATGCAGCGCGTGGTGGATGCCCTGCGCGAAAAGCTGAATTTGCCGGAAAATATCCGTCCGTTTGCCATCGTGCCCATGGGGTATCCGGCGGAAACGCCCAAACAGCCGGATGACCGGTACAAACCCGAAAAAATCCACTGGGGTCAGTGGTAAACAGTGCGAAAGCCCGTTGAGACGGGCTTTTTGTTTGCCTTTGTGCCGGTTTGGGAGACGAAATCATAAAAGCTCCTGCGGGTAACATTAAATTTAGCTTGAAAAAATATGATTACGTGCTAAATTACCAACGATTAAAACTATGCCCGTGCGGGGCTGTCCGCATACCTGTAATATATTTAAGGAAGGATAATAATATGACAATTCGCGTCGGTATTAACGGCTTTGGTCGTATTGGCCGCTTGGTTTTCCGTGCTGCTCAGAAAAGAAATGACATTGAAATCGTAGGCATCAATGACCTTATTGATGTTGAGTATATGGCTTATATGCTCCGCTATGACACAATGCACGGACAGTTCGACGGCACTGTTGAAGTTAAAGACGGCAAGCTGGTTGTTAACGGCAAAGCCATCCGCGTAACCGCAGAAAAGAACCCTGCTGACCTCAAATGGGGCGAAATCGGTGCCGATTATGTTGTTGAATCAACCGGTTTGTTCCTCACCAAGGAAAAGGCTCAGGGTCACATCGATGCCGGTGCCAAATATGTTGTTATGTCTGCACCTTCTAAAGACGATACTCCGATGTTCGTCTGCGGCGTTAACACCGATTCTTATGTAAAAGGCACTCAGTTTGTTTCTAATGCATCCTGCACCACCAACTGCCTGGCTCCGATTGCTAAGGTTCTGAACGACGCTTTCGGCATTACCGACGGTTTGATGACCACTGTTCACTCAACCACCGCTACTCAGAAAACTGTTGACGGCCCGTCTGTAAAAGACTGGAGAGGCGGTCGTGCCGCTGCCGGCAACATTATTCCGTCTTCAACCGGTGCTGCTAAAGCTGTCGGCAAGGTTATCCCTGCTCTGAACGGCAAACTGACCGGTATGTCTTTCCGTGTTCCGACTTTGGACGTTTCTGTTGTTGACCTGACTGTCAACCTGGGCAAAGCCGCTTCTTACGAAGACATCTGCGCCGCTATGAAAAAGGCTTCTGAAGGCGAACTCAAAGGTATCTTGGGCTATACGGAAGATGATGTCGTATCTTCTGATTTCCTGGGTGATGCCCGCACTTCTATCTTTGATGCCAAAGCCGGCATTCAGTTGACTCCGACTTTTGTTAAGGTTGTCAGCTGGTATGATAACGAATGGGGTTATTCTAACAAGGTTCTCGACCTCGTTGCCCATATGGCTAAAGTAAACGGCTAATCTTGTTTTCCCCGTTGTTGACGGTACGGAGGGTTTTGGCCCTTTTCATCGTCGGCAGCGGGGATTCTTTTTTACGTTAGGAAAATAAATGACAGAATATAAAACAATCAAGGATTTGGGCGATTTGAACGGCAAAGTTGCAATGCTGCGCGCTGATTTGAATGTGCCTATGGATGAAAATTTTCACGTAACCAACACCGCCCGCATTGACCGCACGGTTCCCACCATTAAAGAACTGATGAACAAAGGTGCCAAAGTTGTGGTTATCTCCCACTTCGGCCGTCCCGAGGGCAAAGGCGATATGAAAAACTCCCTGAGCCATATCGTTAAGGATCTTGAAAAAGCGCTCGGCAAACATGTTGTGTTTGTTGACGACTGCATTGGTCCCAAAGTTCAGGAAGCTATCAAAAATATGAAGGCTGACGAAGTTCTGCTGCTTGAAAATCTGCGTTTTTATAACGAAGAAAAGAAAGGTGACGAGGATTTTGCCAAAGAATTGGTTGCTCCTGCCGACGTTTATGTTTCCGACGCCTTTTCAACCGCACACCGCGCTCATGCGTCTATGGTCGCTGCTGTCAAACAGCGTCCGTCTGCTATGGGCTTGTTGATGGAAGAGGAAGTTAACGCTCTCTCCAAAGGTCTGAATGATCCCAAACGCCCGTTAATGGCTGTTGTCGGCGGTTCTAAGGTTTCGACAAAGCTTGACCTCCTGAACAACTTGGTTAAGAAAGTAAACAAGCTGGTTATTTCCGGCGGTATGGCTCATACCTTTATGAAAGCCAGCGGCGTAGATACCGTTAACGAAGCAAACTCCCTGGTTCAGATGGATATGCTTGATACGGCCCGCGAGATTATGGCAACTGCCAAAGCAAACGATTGTGAAATCATTTTGCCTAAAGATGTTGTGGTGTCTAAGGAATTTAAGGCCGATGCCGAACATAAAACCGTTGACTTGGAACATATCCCTGCTGAGGGTTGGATTTTGATGGATGTCGGCGACAAAACCATTGCCGCCATTAACGAAAAGCTGACCGAATGCAAGACTTTGGTTTGGAATGGTCCGCTCGGCGTATTTGAATTAAAGCCGTTTGACAATGCAACCAACAAAGTTGCCGCCAAGGCAGCCGAACTCACTCAGGAAGGCAAGCTGATGACGGTAGCCGGCGGTGGCGATACGGTTTCCGCTTTGGCCAACGCAGGCGTTGAATCTAAGTTTTCTTATATTTCAACAGCCGGCGGCGCTTTCTTGGAATGGATGGAAGGCAAGGAACTTCCGGGCGTTGTCGTCCTCAAAAAATAAATTCCGGCCTGTTCCGGTTTAATAAAATGGCTCCCGTGCTTGGTGCGGGGGCTGTTTTTTTGTCTGTTCGGGCTGTTCATTTGAGGCGGAATATGTAATTTCTCTGATGACATTTTTTCTGATTGCATTTATCTCCGCTTATAGTAAACTGCAAACTGCGGTTCAGAGGTGAACCGTGGTGTCTGAAAAACATCTCCAAAACAAAATCCACTGATTTGGTGGAGTGGCCGACATAAGCGTATTCATACGACGAATAAGGCTGACTGTGTTTTGGCAGTTTTTCAGCTCCACCGCCTTTTCTTTTTTAAGAAACGGCGGTTTTTGTTTTTAACTGACAAAAAGGAGCTAAAAAATGATAATCGATAACATTGACCCCAAAACCGTCCGCGGCAGCGTCGGCCTGATGCTGCGGGAAGAACGCTTAGCGCGTGGCTTGAGCTTTGAACAGGCCGCCGACAGCGCCAGAATCCCCGCCCGCTATTTGCACCGGCTGGAAAGGGGAAAAGGATATTATTTTGTCTTCTTCAAGCGTCTGCTGGCGCTCTACGGCAAACAGGTCAACATTGAACTGGTTGACCGCCGGTAACAAAAAAAGCCCTGTTTGAACGGAGGGCTTTTTTGTTTGTGTTGTTGCGGTAGTGGCGTTGTTTTTGCCGCTGTCGGACATTCCCGGTATGATAATAGGTTTTAAGCCGATTGAAAATGTTGTGAGCAGAAATATATCATAAGTGTTCACGATGATGGTACATCGAAATTTTATTTCTTTTGCCATTATGAGTGCACATCAAGGTTCCTTCTACACTGATAATGGCCAAAGAATTAAATTATTTAATTGTTTGCCTTATAGTAAAGAAGGCCGGAGGGTGAGAAATTTTTTCTCACCCTTTTCTTTAATCTTTGTCTATTTTATAAAAATTTCTTGCAAAATATTTTTTTTATGTCTACGATAAAAGGCAGTGAGAATCCTCTGTTGACTTTTTGTAAGGATATACCATGACGGCATCACAGAACAAAACTTCCCTTTCCCAACTGATTGATAAAACAAAAGATGTTGACAATTGCAGAGATAAAGAGGTAATCCCCGGCATTTTCTGGATGAGCGAAGACAACGGCGCCAATATGCTGATAGACAGCCGCGGCGACGGAGACCGGGTTATTGTTCATCTCAAACCGGAGTTTGAGATAGAAAAAGTCGAAGAAATCCAATCCGGTAAATCTTATCGTATCAGCGGTTCCCTCAACGGCCAAAGCAGCCAGTTCAGTATGGTGTACGGCAAAAATCATCTTTTGTACGCTGTCGGCAACGGCGTGGAAACCGATGCCCGGGGGCATGCCCGCAGCCCGTTCAGAGCCAATTCCGGCAATTACTTTCTGAAAATGCAAAACATTCGTTAAACCTCAAACGATTTTGTTTTTTGTAACAAAAATGTAGCAACTTTTTTTGTCAATAAAAGTTGCTTTTTTTCTAATTTATGGTATGATTAAATCAACTTGAAATTAAAAGGATACTCTCAATGGCTGATGCAACGCAATTATACCAGTTTGGTTTTGATGTTAACGATTATATCCGTGACCAGTATGCCGCCCAGTATACCGAAGACGATTTGCTGGCGCACTACAAACCTCACGAGAACCCGTCTCCCGACAATTTGAACCCGGCGGATGTTTATATGCGCGTTAAAGACGATCCCAGATTAAAAGAAGAGTTTATGTTTCTTTATGCGTTTAACGAAGATACCAAAAGCTGCGGTATGTATAAGGAGATTCGCCGTAAAGGGGAGGAAACCAACGTAACCGATTTTCGTATGGGCAAAGACAACAAGCTGCGTCTGGCCATAAAAAATCTGGGCGGAACCAAACTGAACTTTACCATTGAAGACGGCCGCACAATCGTTTTTGCGCCGGATCACCAGCTGACGGCCGACCAGGTTAAGGAATTGGCCCGTTTCTTTTATATGCACGGCATCGGAGACGATTGCCTTCAGGATTTTCGCCTGCCGGAAAACGTCGATAACATCAATGTGGCGCCCGATCCCGAACATCCCGAAAACACGACCTTTACCAAAATGTTTGACCAGGCACTGAAGGACGTCAATCAGGAATACGGCACGGATGATTTGCAGCAGGCCAACGAAGCTCCTGCACCGGCGCCGAACAAGCCGATGACCCTCAGTTATCGTCGCGCCGAAGACAAGATTAAAGCCCGTATGGGAATTATGGGCTTCAAAGAAGATTTGGTTAAAATGCGTCGTTGCGCCGATGGAAGTATGATTATTTCGGCCTATACCACGGAAGACGATTTGACCGATGACAGCAAAACCAAAAACGGCAAGGTTCTGCACAAAAAGGCCTTTGCCATCAAGTTTAACATCGTTAACGGTGTTCCCGAAGTTGCCGCTTATATGCCTCCCGGAAAAGGCATTGAGCCCAAGCATGCCCAATGTATGCTGGAAGCGCTCAAGTCTCAGGGATGTACTCATTATCGTATTCCCGGCGGTGCGGTTGATATGTCGGGTGCCGGTATGGATGCTTTCTGGAAGGCTTCGGCCAAAACCATGATGGTGCCGGAAGTCGATCCCGAACACTTTTTCACGCTGTCTCCCGATAATATTGATTCAATGCTGAAACAGCTGAAAGAAGAAAACAAACAGGACTTGGCTGCCGAGACCCAATGGAAGGAAAATTTGGTCGAGCAGCTTCATCGTCAGGAAGATATGGAAGTTTATAAAAAACAAAACGGAAAATATCCCAACGATGCCCAGCTGGCGCAGTTTGTGGCGCAAAACGGCCACGTTCCCGCTTCCAACTCCAAATTGCAGGATAAAATCAAACAGCTTGAAGGCGATATCCGTTATTCTAAATTTACGGACTTCACCAACGGTACGTTTAACCGGACAATCAATAAAAATGTACAGGGTATGTTCCGTGATACCGATGGCAAAAATCACAACACCGGTAAAAAATGGGATACCGTCGATTGTTTGGCCGCCGCCAGAGCTTATGCCGATTTGATTAACGATTATGCTAACCCCAATCTTGGCTATGACAGACTGCTTCCGGACAATGAAGCAAAATTGATGGAAATTTTTGAGCGCAGCCGCTTAAACTATAAAAAGAGTGTTGCCATCGAAATTCAGGAAAACATTGCAAACGGCCTGCGTGACAACGAAGCGGTAACCAAGGTGGCCGAAAACTGCCGCCGCAGCGTTGAGGTTTCCATTTCTGACGTTCAGGTTAATTACTCTGATTTCAAAGTATGGGATAAGTTGCCTTACCGCAGCGGTACTTATAATGAGCTGGATTACTTCCAGCCCCGTTATAAGGAAGACGGCTCGGTTGAAGTTTATCAGCTGGGCAACAAAAAAGGCCAGCCTGTCGCGGATCCGACCCGCTATCGCGAACCGATTGGCATTCGCCAACGCGATATGTTGATGCAGCAGCGTATGCAGTCGTACCGCGCATAAGGAAGTTGACAATAAAAAACGCCGCAGACCGCGGCGTTTTTTATTGTCTGTGAAACCCTTTTAACAGGGCTTGATGTTCCAAATGTCGTCGGCATACTCCATAACCGCACGGTCAGAAGTGAATTTGCCGATGCGTGCGACGTTGAGAATGGCTTTGTGTGCCCAGGTGTCCTTTTTGAGGAAGTCTTTTTCAATGACTTCCATCTTCTTGTCAAAGGCTTCCAGATCAGCCAGCACAAAATAGTAGTCGCGGTTGAGCAGTTCTTCGAAAATCGGCTTAAACAGCAAAACATAGTCTTTTTCGCAGAACATATTGGAGTTGACCGCATTCAGGATACGTTTGATGTAATTGTTGTTCTCGTAAATTTCTCGCGGATTGTAGCTTGAGCGTTTTGCCTCGATTTCCTTTTCGGTCAGGCCGAACAGATAGAAGTTTTCATCGCCGACTTCTTCTCGTATTTCAATATTGGCACCGTCCAGGGTACCTACAGTCAGAGCGCCGTTGAGAGCAAATTTCATATTGCCGGTGCCGCTGGCCTCAAATCCCGCGGTTGAAGACTGGACGCTGACGTCGGCAGCCGGAATCAGAACCTCGGCCAGAGATACTTTGTAGTCGGGAATGAAGACGACTTTTAACATATCGTTGACCATCGGGTCGTTGTTGACCACGTCGGCAACATTGTTAATCAGTTTGATGATTAGTTTGGCAAAGCTGTAAGACGGAGCGGCCTTTCCTGCAAAAATGTAGGTTTTGGGCGTTGCCGGCTTTACGTTGTCTTTGATGATGTCGAGATAATCGCCGATAACCTGCAAAATCGTCATCAGCTGGCGTTTGTACTCGTGAATGCGTTTGGCATGAACAATGAACATACTCTTGGGATTGACCATAACGCCGGTGCTTTTGAATATGACCTTGGCCAGACGCTCTTTATTGGCTGTTTTGATGTCCATAAATTCTTTCATGAATTTTTTATCGTCGGCAAAGTCTTCGAGTTTGCGCAGTTCGGTCAGCTCGGTTACCCAGCCGTCGTCGATTTTGGAAGTAATCAGGTCTGATAAAGCCGTGTTGGCGTGCAGCAGCCAACGGCGTGGCGTGATTCCGTTGGTAACGTTGCGGAATTTTTCAGGCCATAATTCGTAAAATTCGGGAACCAGACGGGTCTTGATGAGTTCGGAGTGGATTTGCGCCACGCCGTTAACCGAGAAAGAGCCGACAATGGACAGATTCGCCATTCTGATGATTTGGTTTTCGCCTTCGCCGGAAACGATTGAGACTTTGCTCAGTTTGGCGCCGTCGTCCCCGAACTTGGAACGTGCAAAATCCATAAAACGGCGGTTGATTTCATAAATAATCTGCAAATGGCGCGGCAGGATTTTACCGACGATTCTCGTCGGCCAGGTTTCCAGCGCTTCCGGCAGCAGGGTATGGTTGGTATAGGCAAAGACGCGGGTCGTAATGTCCCATGCGGTGTCCCATTCTTGTCCGTGAATGTCAACCAGCAGACGCATCAGCTCTGCAATTGCGATGGCCGGGTGGGTGTCGTTCAGCTGAATGCAGACTTTGTCCGGCAGGTGGCTGAAGTCGTTGCTCTTTTCCAGAAAACGGCGGACAATGTCCTGAATGGCGCAGGAAACAAAGAAATATTGCTGAATGAAACGAAGCTCTTTGCCTGAGTCGACAGCGTCTGAAGGATACAGAACTTTTGAGATGGTTTCGGTTTCGATGGAGTTTTTAACCGCCTCAATGTAACCGCCTTCGTTAAATATGTTAATGTCCAGTTCGTTGTCGGTTTTGGCCGAAAACAGACGCAGATAGTTGACTGACTTTCCCTCATAGCCCACGATCGGGAAGTCAAAGGGTACGCCGTAGATGTTTTTGGTGTTCATCCAGATAAAATTTTTCTGGCCGTTGCCGCTGTCCAGGGTTTCAACCTCGCCGAAAATGGGAATTTTAACCGTACGGTCCGGACGGGCAAACTGCCACGGAGAGTCTTCACCCTCCCAGTTGTCGGCCAGCTCTATCTGATAGCCGTTTTCAAACTTTTGCTTAAACAGGCCGTATTCATAGTTGATGCCGTAGCCAAAGCCCGGAATGCCGAGCGAGGCCATTGAATCCAGGTAGCAGGCAGCCAGTCGGCCGAGGCCGCCGTTGCCCAGCGCCGGATCATATTCGGTGTCAAAGATTTCTGCCATCGAAATGTCGGGAAATCCGTCGATTTTAACTTCTTTTAAAATGTCAAAAAGGCCGAGGTTGTGCAAGTTGTTTTCCAACGACCGTCCGATAAGGTATTCGATTGAGAGGTAAAAGATTCTTTTGGAATTGCATTTGTTGTAACGGGCAATCGTTTCATACATCTTGTCCATTGCGAATTCGCGCACCGCAAGGGAAATTGCCTTCAGGGCTTCGTCTTTGGTAATCTCGCAGGTACGTTTGCCGATAAAATACTTAATGTAATGCTCAATGGAGAGTTTAAGTCTGGCACGGTCGATTTCGCTTATGATTGCAGAATTTTTTTTCACCTCAATATACTCCTTTAGGATAAAAGATACTTATTTATCCTCAAACCTAAATATAATTGTTTGAAATATAGTTAATAATATAATTCTTTTTTTGCCGATTCATCGCCCGAAGTTATAAGTTTTTTAAGAAATTTCCTTGTAAATTAAGTGTTATGTAATATAATCACGACAAATTTAATGCTAAATCTTTGAGGTGAAATTTATGAAGAAGACTTTTATAGCCGGCTTAATGGTTGCGACGGCGTTAACCTGTGCCGCCCCGGCTGATGCCCAGAATATTTTTGAAGCTCTGAGCGAGACTTACAATACCAATCCGACCTTGCAGGCCCAGCGTGCTTATCTGCGCAGCATTGATGAAAACGTGGCTATTGCCAAGTCCGGTTATCGCCCCAACATTGCCCTGACCGGAAGCTATAACGATGCCAACCGCAACAGCGATATTATCGCCAATGACGGCGCTTCCAAGCAGACGGTTTTGGCGGCTACGATTTCTCAGCCGCTTTTCAACGGTTTTTCGACTGTGAATTCCGTAAAGTCTGCCGACAGTTATGTCCGTTCCGAACAGAATAATCTGTATAACGTTGAACAGAGCGTTTTCCTCAGTGCCTCAACCGCATATCTCGACGTTTTGCGCGATACCGCGATTGTTGACCTCCAAAAGAACAATGAAAAGCTCTTGAAAAAGAGGTTGGAAGAAACGCAGCAGCGTTTCAACGTCGGCGAAGTCACCCGCACGGACGTTTCTCAGGCGGAGGCCCGCTATTCTCAGGCTAAGTCGGATCGCATTGCTTCTGAAGGAACGTTAGAGGCATCCCGGGCAACGTACATTCAGCTGATTGGTTCCAAACCCGAAAAATTGGAGGAACCGGCTCAGATTAAGGATTTTCTGCCCAAAACCTATGATGACGCTTTAAATATTGCGCTCAACAACAATTACGGCATTCAGCAGGCCAAACATCTGTTAGATTCCAAGGGCTATGACGTTTATGCCAACACCGGCGCCCTGCTGCCGCAGGTCAGTTTGGACGGTACGGCGTCCAAAACCAAACTGGACGGCGACAACTACACCGGCAAACCGGAAACCGACAACTATGAGTGGGGCGTAAACCTGACTGTGCCTCTGTATAATTCCGGCGAAAGCCGTGCCAAAATCCGCCAGAGCAAATACCTCAAATGGCAGGCTCAGGAAGCCGTGTTGGAGGCGGAACGCAGCGTTAAGGCTACTGTTTCCAGCGCATGGGAATATATGATTGCCAATGAATCCAAAATTAAGGCCATTCAGGATCAGGTCAAGGCTAACGAAATAGCCCTCGACGGCGTCCAGAAAGAAGAAGCTCTGGGCAATCGTACTATCTTGGACGTATTGGATGCTTATCAGGAATTGTTGAACTCTAAGGTTAATGAAGTTACCGCCCGCCGCGACTACTATGTATCGGGTATGAACCTGCTGCTCTCCATGGGCAAGCTGACCGCCCGCGACCTCAAATTGGGCGTTGACCTCTATAATCCCAAAAAGTTCTACAAGGAAACCCGGGATAAGTGGCTTTCTCTCAACTAAAAGGTTTTTTACAGCAAAAATTATCGAAACTCTTGCTTATGCAATATTTTTGTGTAAAATAACTCTCAAACAAACTATTTGGGAATGTAAAAATGGCAGAAGACAAAGAACAAGATCTTTCCATGGAAGATATTTTATCTTCGATTAAAAATATTTTGTCTGAGGACGAGCAGGGTAAAGAAGTGCCTGCCGCAACATCTCAGCCCGAACCGGTTGCGGAAGCGGCCGCGGTTTCTCCGGAGCCGGAAGAGGAAATTCTGGAATTGTCTCCTGCAATGCGCATTACCGATGACAATGCCGATACCGGCATAAATCTAGATGCCGAATTAGATGGTCTGCCGTCGGACGGCAGCGTTTTCCCGCTGCAGGAAGATTCTGAAAATACGGAAACTCCCGAGGTGCCGGAACTCCCTGTTGTTGAAACTGCGAATGAGTCGGAATCTTTTGCTGCGGAAGAGGTCATCTCTTCCGACGAGCCGGAAATGCAGGAGGAAGGCGAACCGTTAAGCCCCTCGCTTGAGAGCGCGGAACTGGAAAGTGTAGAAGAAGTGTACGATGACAACTCCGATCCTTTTTATGAGGAGCCGGAGGTTGAACATCATCCGCAGGCGTTTATGGATGCCTCGGAAGTTGCTGAACCGGAACCGGCGTTTGAAACGTCCCCTTCGGAAGAGCCTGTTGCCGCAGAGGTCGAGACTTTGCCTGAACCGGAACCGGTAGCCGAGGAACAGGAAATCGTTTCCGAGCCCGTAATTGAAGAACCCGCAGCAGCCGAGCCTGCCGCGGAATCCAAAGGCGGGAGCGCGGTGGATGTTTCCGCATCTATTATCAGCAATTTTGCCAGAATGTTTACGCGCGAGCATAAAAAAGAAGATGTGCCCGAAGTGCCGGAGGAAAGCGATGCCGAGCAGGTAACGGCTCTCGGCAACGGCGGCAAAACCATTGAAGGTGTTGTTGCCGATGTAATTCGCGGTATTATCGGAAAAGAAGTTTCGGAAAACTGGCGCCGCGGTGCCGATTATGATGCCTATGCCCGGGAAGAGATTTGCCGCCAGACCAACCAGTGGCTGAACGCCAATCTTCCGGCTATCGTTGAACGTACCGTTAAACAAGAAATTGAACGAGTGATGGCAAAGGTCGGCAGCGAGCAATAGTTTATTGTGCCGTCCTCTAAAAAATTATGCCCCCAAGTTTACCTTGAGGGCTTTTTGCAGTCTTAGATGTTAATACAAAAATGGAATTTTTTACAATGCTGGAAAAAAACTATAATCCTAAAGATTTTGAAGAGAAAATTTATTCTGACTGGGAACGGGATAATAATTTCAAACCCGATATGCGGAGCGACAAGGATGCTTTTTGCGTCGTTATTCCGCCGCCTAACGTTACCGGTGTCCTCCATATGGGACATGCTCTTGACGATACCTTGCAGGATATTTTGATTCGTTATAACCGTATGCAGGGAAAAAAGGTTCTTTGGCAGCCGGGGATGGACCATGCCGGTATTGCAACCCAGATGGTGGTTGAGCGCAATCTGGCCAAAGAAGGCATTACCCGTCACGACCTTGGCCGGGAGAAGTTTATCGAGACCGTCTGGAAATGGAAAGAACAGTCCGGCGGAACCATTTGCAAACAGCTGCGCCGCCTGGGTGCCTCCTGCGATTGGAGCCGCGAGCGTTTTACCATGGACGAGGGCTTGAGCCGTGCGGTTCGCAAAATCTTCGTTAATCTATACAAAGACGGTTTGATTTATAAGGCCAAAAAGCTGGTTAACTGGGATTCCAAATTTATGACGGCCGTTTCTGACCTTGAGGTGGTTCAAAAGGAAACCGTCGGCAAAATGTATTATTACAAATATCCGATTGAAAACGAACCCGGCCAGTTTATCCATATTGCCACCACCCGTCCGGAAACCATGTTTGGCGATACGGCTGTTGCAGTCAGCAAGGAAAACGAAAAATTAAAACATCTGATTGGCAAAAATGCCGTTTTGCCGATTGTTAACCGTCCGATTCCCATTGTCGGCGACGAACATGCCGACCCGGAAAAAGGTACCGGTGCCGTTAAGATTACGCCGGCGCATGACTTTAACGATTTTGAGGTCGGCAAACGTCATAACCTGCCGTTGATTAACATCTTGAATGAAGATGCAACCCTTAATGAAAATACGCCTTTCCCGGGAATGGACACTCAAACGGCTCGCGCTAAAACCATTGAAAAGCTGGAAGAGCTCGGCCTGATGGAAAAAATAGAGGACCATCCGATGGTTATTCCTTACGGTGACCGTTCCAATGTTGTTATTGAACCGATGCTGACTGACCAATGGTTTGTCGATGCGCCGACTTTGGCGCGCGAAGCCATCCGTGCGGTAGAGCAGGGCGAAATGGAGTTTGTCCCGAAATCCTACGAGAAGACTTATTTTGAATGGATGCGCAATATTCAGCCGTGGTGTATTTCCCGTCAGCTTTGGTGGGGTCACCAGATGCCGATTTGGTATGGACCCGATGGCGAAATTTTCTGTGAAGAAAACGTTGACGAAGCTCAGGCGGCTGCCGACAAGCATTACGGACGGCATGTCGAGCTTACGCGGGAGACCGATGTGTTGGATACATGGTTCTCTTCCGGTTTGTGGGCATTCTCTACCTTGGGCTGGCCTGATAAAACCGAGTTTTTGGATACGTTTTATCCGACATCGGTTCTCGTAACCGGATTTGACATCATCTTCTTCTGGGTTGCCCGGATGATGATGATGAGTATGTATATGATGAAGAAAGTTCCTTTCAAAAAATGCTACATCCATGGCCTGGTTCGCGATGAACAGGGGCGCAAAATGTCCAAATCTAAAGGCAACACGGTGGATCCCATGGAGACCATTGAAAAATACGGTGCCGACGCATTGCGTTTCTTTATGGCTGCAATGGAAACCCAGGGACGCGACATTAACATGAGCGAAAACCGAATTGCCGGTTATCGTAATTTTGCTACCAAACTTTGGAATGCGGCTCGTTTTGGCGAAATGAACGAGGCTGCAATGCCGCAGGGTTTTGAGCCGTCTTCGGTTAAGCACGCGGTTAACAAATGGATTATTGCCAAGGCGCAGGAAGCTACCCGTGAAGTAACCGAAAATCTGAACAGTTATCGTTTTTCGGATGCTGCCAATGCGGTTTACCAGTTTGTCTGGGGTTCATTCTGCGATTGGTATATCGAAATGATTAAGCCGATTCTTTATGGTGAGAACGAGGCTGAAAAAGCGGAAACCCGTGCAGCCTTTGCCTGGGTACGTGACCGTATTTTAGTCATCTTGCATCCGTTTATGCCCTTTATCACCACGGAACTGTGGAACAATACGGCTCAGCGGGACGTTAAGTTGATTCATGCCCCGTGGCCTCAGGCGGAAAAAATTGATACTGCCGCTATGGAAGATATTGACTGGGCTATTGAACTGATTGGTGCTGTTCGTTCGCTGCGTGCTGAAATGAACCTGCCGGCCGGAGCCAAGCTGACGGTCTTTCTGAAGGACGCTAACGACGCCTCGTGCGCACATCTTAAGTCTTTCAACAATATTATTTGTTCTTTGGCTCGTTTGGAGAAGCTCGAATGTTTTGCTCCGGAGGCCGAAGTCAGCAAAGATATGGTTCAGGCCGTATTTCGCGAGGCGGTTATCTTGTTGCCGTTAAAGGGCGTTGTCGATTTTGCCGCCGAAAAAGAACGTCTGCAAAAAGAAATCGCCGCCTTGGATAAAAATCTTGAAGGTTATGCCCGTAAGCTGGGTAATCCGAGCTTTGTCGAGCGTGCGCCGGCTGCGGTGGTGGAAGAAGAAAAACGCCGTCAGTCCGAAGCACTGGAAAACAAGGCCAAGTTGCAGGAGGCTCTGCAGCGGATTGCCAACTTCTGAGGCAAACAATAAAAAAACTCCTCTGAATTTTGTTTCAGAGGAGTTTTTTTTGAAGAAGTTTACAAAACCTCGCCGTTTTCGTTGACCAGTATCGGAAAGCCGTCTTCATCCGTTGTTTTAAAAATCAGAGGTTCTTCCTGATAAATATAAATGTAATCTTTGGAAGAAAATATGATTTCACCGTTGCAATCAGCCGCATGCTTAAGTCCGTTCACATGGAAGATAAAGCCGTCGTTGTGGATGCTGACGTTGCAAATGCCCTGAATGATGAATTTTTTATTTTTGGCGTCAAACAGAGCCTCTTCAGGTTGTCCGTGCAGCGAAACTTTGTATATGTCTTGCGACCAGGTCGGTATGATACCGGCATATTTCAAATCCAACAGCAGATTTCCTGAAACGTCAAACAGACCATAGTCTTGTCCCGCTTTTACCCGAAAATATCTTGCCGGTTCCAAATCTTCTTCGGCAGGATGGGAAAAACGGAAATAAAGACGGGTACTGTCTTCTATTTCATCATAAGCGCAAGGGATGATTTCATTGCCGTGAAAATCGTAAATTCCGCATTTGTTGCCTTGCCAGATCTCAACATAATCGGCGCCGATTGGCCAAGGCTTCTTTCTTTCCTCAATATCAGATATTTTGATTTCAAATTTATCCAGGCATTTGTTGAGGATTGTGCCGAATTTGCTGTGATACAGACAATATTGCCGAATGTTGTCTTTCGTAAGAGCAATAATGTAGCCTTCGTTAAGCTCAATAACCTCATAACGGTCAAAGAGAAAAGGGACGATGTCTGTTTTGTCTCTTCTGATTACGCCGTATTTCTCGCTTAGCCGTTTCTTGACGATATACAGTTTGTAATCGGGGGCGGCAACACATTCTGCAAAGGTACTTTTCAGGGGCATTCCCTGTCTTTTGATTAGCTTTTCCATCTTGTCGGATTTTTAGAATTAATAATATTGCAGTCATGAACTCTCCTTTATTTGGAGAGTTCATGATAAATTTTTCGTAAACTGAATGCCTGTGTCTCAAATCCGTCCATAAAAATGTATTTATAAATTATCTTAAATACATTTACCCAGACGTTGAGCCCCAGCAAATTGATAAACAAACTCGGCATAACCGAAAGCTTGAGCATTTTAAAGTTTTTCTTCGTATTTCCTTTTTCCAGTTCCAGTATAATATTGTGATATTCCATAATATTAGCCAGGGCAAAAAGAAAAACCAAACAGCTGTGGGTGAAAATCATGCTTGTGGGCTGCTGAAGTATCAGCATATCAACCATAAATTCTCCCAAAACAATAAAAATGGCAACAAAATAAATGGCTCCGGCTAAAGATTTGCTGTTTACGTTAACAATTAAACGGAATTTCCAGCGTATGCCGATATAGGCGGTAACCAAATATATGCAGAGTGCAATGCCTGCTCCGTAAAGCAGTTTTGTCGTTCCGTGTTCCGCTGCGGCCCAGAAAAAGAAAACCGAGGCGCTGGCGCAAACGATGGAATAAAAAGCCGCCATCCCGTACTTGGGAACGATGCGGCAGCGGTAATTAACGGCCAATATCGGGAGCGTTGCCGTTACGATTGCTGCAAAAGCTGCCATTGCTTTGAGGGATTCGCCGTAAGAAGGAGCAAGCAGCGTATAAACAAATATTGCCAAAGTCAGAGACAATAAATTTCCGCCGATAACCCCGAAGGTGATTTCCGTCATGAGTTTGAGTTTTTGCTGAAGTGTTAAAATAGTGACACATTCAGTTTTCCGGATATCCGGTGTTTTAAGTTTCATTTGTTCCATAATGATTAATATTAATAATTGTTGTTCGTTGCCGGACAATATAATACCAAATCTCCGCCTGCGCAAGAAGTTTTTGTCTAATAAAACTTCCCTTTTGTTCAAAAACTTGCTATACTGTCAAAAAACAGGAAGTGTAAAATGGAATTTGATAGTCAAAAAATATTGCATTATAACCAGCTGTTCAGCCGTTGGAAAAATGAGCTGTTTCCTCGTCGGGAATATGCTTATGAGAATGAATGCTGTTATGCTTTCGCGCATAAACTGGCGGCAAAGGCTAAAGAAAACGGCTTCACTCCGCTTAAGGCCTGGTGCCTGGAAAGCTCGTCCCGAACCTATCCTGAAGATACCCCGCTCAATTTTATTCGTGAGCCGAAAGGCAAATCGACGGTCAGCGTGATGCGTCCGACAGATGATCCGCTGACGTTTAAGGAATGCGGCTGGAGCAATTACCATGTGGCATTGGTGCTTGATGTTCCGGTTTACAAAGACAGTCCCAAAACCGAAAAACTGGTGTTTGATCCCATTGTCTTTGACGGGGTTGTAACCTTAAAGCAGTGGCAGACTCAGTTTAATGCCCGTGACTATCAGGTTGAACTCAGCGGCTGTGATGTCGAAGGAAAGGACCGAACAATATTAAACGGCGGCAGCGGCTATTGGCGGGCGCCTAATCCCGGAAGTCTGGATGTCCATGCAAACCGCCAGCTGGAAAACGTAAACTGTTCCGGCCGCGAGCAGAAAAACATTCGCTCGCAATTAGTGCTGCAAGCTCAGCGCAGCAGCCGGAGTATGAATGTTACAAAGGCTTTTTCCGGAAGAACGGCCTGATAAATTCTTTTATTGCAGATAATGAAAAAAGCTGTTCTTGTGAAAGAACAGCTTTAGTTTAATGTTTTTTATTGTTCAAAATCTCCGTCTTTGTCTGAAACAATCAGCTTGTAAATGATTTTGTCCAAATCAAAAAATATCAACGTTCCCAAAAAATTAACATACATATTGGCGATTGTGGTAAAGTAAAAATTGCCGAATGATGCTTCCGGAATTCCTTTTTCCAAGGTTAGCTTCATCCTCTGAACTTCAATCAGGGTAAGTACCGCAAATAAGATAACGAATAAAGGCCTGGCAATTATGCCTATAACGTTTGTCTTCAAGACTAACGGCAGAAAAATTGCCGCCATGCCGATAATCAGCAAAATGCTCATATACCTGTTTCGGTATCGGGCAATGTCTTTTTTTAGGTTTAATCCCAGAAGAAAGGAAAATGTCAGGATTAAAAGAGAACTTCCCGTTAAGTACAATCCTTGCTTTAGCCCGATTGAATAAAAGATAAGCTGCATCGGCATCGCCATCAAAAGAACCATTATCGGCAGCATCTTGTCAAAATGCCGCTCTTTGTTTCTTCTGGTTAAAAAGTAATATAATACCATTATGTAAAAAACTGTCATATAAAGGTTTTGTCCGGCATTGGTCATTACCGGCTTGTCCGGTACACTGTTTTCTTCGTAAATAACCTCGTTTACAAAGGGCAGTTCGGCCAAGGCAACGGCGATTGCGGTTGAAAGCAGACAGGCGGCGAGCGTACTAAGGTAAATCCACCAGTAAATTTTTCTTCGTTCTGTTTTGTTTAATAATAGCTGTTCCATAAATGTATAAAATTAATAGTTTGTAATTTGTCCAATGATGTAACATTTAAATAAATTTGATTCAAGCATAAAAAAAGCGGCTCATTGCTGAACCGCCTTTATTGATTGCCTGTCTGAATTATTTTTTCAGAATGGATTTACCGGCATAAACGGCCATATCACCCAATTCTTCCTCAATACGGATGAGCTGGTTGTATTTTGCCATACGGTCGGTACGAGACATTGAACCGGTTTTAATTTGTCCGCAGTTAGTAGCTACGGCGATGTCGGCAATAGTTGCGTCCTCGGTTTCGCCGGAACGGTGAGACAAAACAGCGGTGTATTTATTGCGCTGAGCCAAATCAACGGCTTTCATCGTTTCAGACAAAGTACCGATTTGGTTAACTTTAACCAAGATAGAGTTGGCAACGCCTTTTTCAATACCCATAGCCAGACGTTTCGGGTTGGTAACGAACAAATCGTCGCCGACCAGCTGAATTCTGTCGCCCAAAGCGTCGGTCAGCATTTTCCAGCCTTCCCAGTCGTCTTCGGCCATACCGTCTTCAATGGAGAAAATCGGGAATTTGTCGCACAGGCCTTTGTAGAACTCAACCATCTGAGCATTGGTATAAGACTTGCCTTCGCCCTTCATTTCATATTTGCCGTTTTCATAGAACTCGGAAGAAGCGGCGTCCATAGCCAGAACCACGTCTTCACCCGGTTTGTAACCGGCAGCTTTAATTGCGTCTACAATGAAAGTCAGAGCTTCTTCGGCAGATTTCAGATTCGGAGCAAAACCGCCTTCGTCGCCGACGTTGGTGTTGTGGCCGGCAGCTTTAAGGTTCTTTTGCAGCGTATGGAAGATTTCTGCACCCATACGGATGGCTTCGCGTACGGAAGGAGCGGAAACCGGCATAATCATAAATTCTTGAATGTCAATCGGATTGTCGGCATGTTTACCGCCGTTGACGATGTTCATCATCGGAACCGGAAGAGTGCGGGCCATTGTGCCGCCGAGATAACGATACAGGGGCAGACCGGCTTCTTCAGCCTGAGCTTTGGCAACGGCCAAAGATACGGCCAACATGGCGTTTGCACCCAGCTTGCCTTTGTTTTCGGTGCCGTCGAGATCAATCATGGTTTGGTCGATTTCGATTTGGTCTTCAGCTTCCAAACCGGCCAGAGCGTCATAAATTTTGTCATTGACGTTTTCAACTGCTTTCAGAACGCCTTTACCGCCGAAACGGTTTTTGTCGCCGTCACGCAGTTCAACAGCCTCGTGAACGCCGGTAGAAGCGCCGGACGGAACGGCAGCGCGGCCGAAAGCGCCGCTTTGCAGAACAACGTCGGCTTCAACGGTCGGGTTGCCGCGGGAGTCGATAATTTCTCTGGCGTGGATATCAACAATAGCACTCATTTTTTTCTCCTTAAATGTTTTATAAAATAGTGTTGCTCTTAAAATCGTGCAAAATTGTCTTAATGTCAAGCTAAACTGCGATAAATCTTTCAAATCTTAACAGTTTTTATCAGCCTCTGCCGAAATATTAATTGTTGGACAAAAAAACAATTCCGTGATAATCTTAAAACATATGAATTTTTGCAAGGCACCCGTTATGAACGTTTCCGAACTTAAAGCTTATTTTTCTGAAGATTTTATTGAAGAAACCCGCCTGTTGTCGCTGTTGCCCGAACAAGAGCAGCAGGTTCAGGATTATTTGCAGGGCATAGCGCAGCGCCTGATTGGAGACGAATGGGATTTCGAAGCTTTTCCGGTTTATTTTGCCGTCTCGGACAATGCCGGAGCCAATGCCGCCTTCTGCCCCAATCCCCGTTATGAAATGAAAGACGGTGAGTACGTAAAAGATAAACGGGGCGATAAAATACCGTTGAAAACCGTTCCGATGATATTTGTGACCAAGGGGCTGTTTGAATACGTAAAAAATGAAGATGAGCTGGCTTTTATTCTGGGTCACGAACTTGGACATCTTCGCCAGCAGGCTTTGCGCGGAAGCCATAGCAACACCAAAATAGAAGAAGTTTCTTCCGACTACGGTTCTTTGGATATGCTGGCGCGGGCCGGTTACAGCCTTGCTTCTGCCCGAGACGTTGCCGCGCGTATTTTCGACAGCGACGTTGATGATAATTTAAAAAAGATTTTGCAGCAGGCTCTGGATGCCCATCCCAATAATCAAAGCCGCCTGAACTTTATTGACGTGTCGATTGTTGAAAAAATCAAAAAACTCCGCAAACAAAATATTGATGCCCGTCTGGTTCAGCCGACGGAAATTGCACCGGAAATTGAGGAAATTTATCGGCAAAACCGCCATATTTCTTTTGTTGAGCGCTTTTTGTCCGACCGCGGCTATGCCGGATTAAACTGGAACGAACGTCTCCGTGTTTTGGACGATTGCGTCCGCGCATCGGAGCGTTATTACCGGGGAGCCAATGACTGGAGCCCGGCATACCATATCAGTTCTCCCCGTTTTCGGGACATCAACCGCGAGTTTGCCGTTATTGTCAGCCAAATGCGCGAGCAGCTTCCCCGCCGGCTTATGAGGCAGAGCGATTTTGAGCTGTGCACCAACAGTCCTCTTTATCTCAATGAAGAACAACGCGTCCGCCGGAAACAGCTGCTTGCCGAAATGAATATGGATGATTGGGATACGAGCCGGGTAAAACAAAGGCTTTCTCTTTATCCTAACAAGATTGTTCCCGATGAAGAGTTTGAGCAGGCAGAAAAAGAAAACGAAGCGCTCCGCCGTCGCGAAATTGCCGAACTTGAGGCCGGAACACAACCTAATTTGCGTTTGTTTGAGCATACTTATATGAATTACATAAAGGCGGAGTCTGATGACCGCACACGGCTTTATGGCAGTGTTGTCCGTCCGGCGCTGTTCAACCTGGAACAAATTCCTCTTAACGACAATTGGCGCGTTTCGTCTTTAATCCGGGGTTATGCCGCAGAATATTTGGAAAAAGGAACATATGACGCCGGAAGAGAACTGGCTTATTTCAATTATTGCGGTTGTAATCATGACAGCGATTTTTTGCAGTGGGATAACGAGTTAAATAAACTCCCTAATCTTGAGACTGATGTTTTATATCGTAATTTTCATGATGTTTTTGGCGGGCTTCCCCTGCCGGAACTGTCTGGAAGCGCCGCGGACGTTAATAAAAAAGTGCCCGCAAAATGGCAGGATAACGCTTCCCTCAGTTTGGAATACATCTTGGGAATTAAGTGCGAGTCCAGAATTTCCGAACAGGAATGGGTGCTTTCCTACTATAATCCGCTTCATCTTGAAGACGCTGACAACAAAAGTTTTTACATCGTCAATGCCGAAGGCGTAATAACCGCTTATTACCCCCGCGAGCAATATCGGCAAATGATGGATGACATTCGGCGCCGGGCGGAAGACGACGTTTACGGCAAAGTAGCGGCTCAGGTGCGCGCCGACAAAAAGATGCTTGACGATTTTATTGCCAATCCGGACATCAGCCGCTACGGCATTGCTGATTTGGAACGTATGAAAGCCATGACGGCATACGACTATGCCGACTATCCGAACGATGATGCCCGTCAGGCAGCTTTGAGAGGCGTTTATTATTCGGAAGAGGTAACCTACGGAAAACGCGACGTGCTGGAATACGGGCGTTATTCTGATTTGTTTTTCGAAGTGCAGGACAACAGCCCCTTTTATGCGGCAAAGAACATCTATAAAGACAAGGACCGGTTTCGCCAATATCTTACGCCGCAGGAGTGGGAATGGTTGAACACCTATGACCATCGCCGGGATATGATTGTCTTTAAAGCTCTTGTCGGTAAGCTGAAAGATTTGGGCCGCCGCGAAAAAGAGGCATCTGATGCCGAGTATCCTTCCCGGATTAATTTGTCGCTGGATTCCTCTTTCAGATATGATTATGACATGATGAAATGGGCACAGATTACAAGTAATTATTCTTTGGCGCAGATTAACGAAATTACCCGTACGGTTCTTGACGGTTTTAACCTTAACCTCAATTTGGAGTATGAACACGCCAAAAACTGGTGGAACAAGCGCCTGCCGGTTCTTAATGATTATCAGCTTTATTATCAGGAGATGTTCAACCTCTACCGGTATATTGAAATGCACGGCGGCACGGAAAAAGTCGATTATAAGGATTACCGCCCGTTATTTATGGAACGCCTTTATCCGCGGATGGAAATAACGCCTTTTGACATTCATCGTCCGCAGGATATGATTGCCCAGATGAACCGTTCCGACCCTTATGGTAAAAACCGTCCCGAAACAATTGTGTATGACAACCGCGATTTGTTGCTTCGTTTTGAGACGTTGCAGGGTTTGTTGAGTTCTCCCGAAACCGATTATGCCTTGGAGCATATGGTTCCGTTGTTGACCAAACTGCATTTTGTTCCGGTTGTGGCGGCAAAAATCAAGCCCGCCTTGACGAAAGAAAACAATTGGCCGGCTGATTTGATTCAAAGCGCGGCGCTGGCCGAACAACTCAGAGCAAACAATTTGATAAGCGACCCTGCCGCCGTGGCAGAAATGTTTGTCAGGTTGGTTTCCCGCGAAAAAAATCCGCAGGTGCTCAGGCAGGCGTTAATAACGTTGAGTCCGCTGTTCAACAGCAGCCTGATTTCGCCGGAACGCCAGAATGAATTGAAAGACGGCCTGATTAAGGCTGCTGCGCCGTTGTGGCGGCAGGACTTGTCTGCCCGCATCGCTTCCTTTTCGGCTTTGGTTAATCAAAATGTTTTTTCTGCCGATATGGTTATGCAGAATAAATTGTTGGAAAGTTTCATTCCCGTTATTGAGGCCGTGCCTGATGCGCACCTCCGTTCGGAATATTATATGCATTTTTTGCGCAAAAAAAATCGCATTGACGATCCGGATTACCGCCGCCGTTACCAACAGCTGTGGACGGAAAGCGTTTTTAAAAGCATCGGAGCGCAATACGATGACAATTCAGACGGTTATGCCCGTAAAATTATGCCTTATATTGCCGCCGTCAAAAACGTATCCGTCACCAAAACCTCCTGGGGTGAAGAAAAACGAACGGAAGACGTGGCTATGGTCGACCGGGTGGAGATTCTGAAAAGGCTGGCAGACCGCATTGTATCGCAGCAGGCTTTGTCCCGGCACATCAAGCCCGAGCCGTCCGGCATTGATGCCATGGAGGCCGGAAACCTCACCGAAGGCCATGTTGCCGGTGTCGCTTTTGAATTGGTAAAAAAGTTTATGCAGAGCGATGCCCGCCGTTCGGCTGCGGTGATTAATTTTCTGTTGTCTGACGGCAGCCGTCGCGAATGTGAGGATTTTCACAGGCAGCTGGTCGATTATGCCCAAAAACACCTGTCTTCCGAAAAAGCTGTTGTCGATAAGGTGAAAAAAGATGCTAATCCCGAAAAATTGTCGTTGCTCTATCGTGAATTTTGGGGATATCCGCTGGAAGCCCGCGCCGTTCTGGTTAACGAACTGCTGCATACGCAAACCTCAAGGGCTGACGGTGAAAAATGGGAAAATGTTTTCAATATCGTAGCAGACCGCGTTTTTCCCAATGCCGGAGACGAAATGAGCGGCATTGGCAAGGCGTTTCTGCACAGTTACATCAAATCCCGCGCCGATGAAGAACGCACGCTCTATCTTTCGGCAATGATGGTTGCTGCCAACGGCAACTCTGCCGCCGCGGATCCAGAAAAGAGCATTGCCCGCGGCATTCGCCTGTTTCTCGAAAATTCGGGTCCCGCCGCCATCAAGCTCGGCCAGGCGATGGCCTCCTACCCGGATGTGCCGAAATTCATCCGCGACGAAATGCAGGAACTTAAATCCAACGCCGCCCGACCCTCGCGCTGGGAGGTTTACGAATGGCTGGACTTTTACAAACGTGAACGTCCTGAAGAAAAACTCGAATACGGCAAAGAGGTTTGGCTCGGGCGCATCCTTGGTTCGGCGTCTTATTTTGTAACCTTGGAAAAAGGACGTTTTGACGGAGACAAAATTCCCGCCGCAACCGACAAGGTGATAAAAATTCTGCGTGCCGGAGCCGGGTTGGATTCTTCCAATGAGTTTGCGGTCTTTGAAAAAATGCTTTATGACCTTGGCGCCAAAGGGGTTATGAAAAACGGTCTCGACACGTTTTTGCGCCTGGTTCGTCAGGCCAGAGATTCCGTTGAGGTCGAAACTAATACCGACATCGGTTATCAACAGCTGCAAACGGCTCAGAAAATTTACCCGCAGGCGGTCAGGGTTAACGGCCGCTCTTTCGGCATTCACGTCGCGGATTGGTCTGCGCGCGGCAAAAACTGGGCTGAGCTGGAGCGCGCCCAGGGACTTGATTTGGATCAGATTAAAGATGCGGCCTACCGTAAAGATTTTTCCAAAGCTTATTTTACGGTGGAAATGGTCAATATGCTTTCCGGCGGCCGTTTTGACCATGATCGCCACGGCAAGCAGTTGAAAATTGATGTTGCAACCGACACCATCGGACTGTTTGACACCGGCGCAATGGCTGTTGTCGATCCGGCACCCAAAGACAAGGAGCTGCTGGGCAGAATTCTCAGCCGTACCGCGCAGGACATATTGTCCGATGCAAAAGGGGCCTCTTTTGCCAAAGTAGGCGAGACGCTTTCCGCTAAAATTGAGGAGGCGTACCGCAGCGGCGAGACTCAAACCTCGTATCTGACGGAATTTCAGCGGGGACTGCTGGCGCTGAATGATTTTTACAAGGACTTCGGTGCGGAAGACTTTATCGAATGTTTCAATTCAGCGCTCAATAATCCCGACCTCCCGTTGGATAAACAGATTATGAACGGATTTATAAAAGAAAGCGTAGGGTCGATAGGCCTGTTCAGCGCGCGACAGAATTTGTTGTCTCATCAGGACAAGGAGCAGGTGGGACGATTGCTGTTCAATGTTTATGCGGGGAGCTTAAACGGCAACGGCACCAGCATCAAAGACGTCGTGTTGAACGAGATTGCCGCAAGCGAAAAAGGCGGAAACGATATTCCGGTCTTGAAGGTTATTAAGGCAGCCTTGAGCGAAACAAGCGAAAAACGCAGCTTGGGCTTAAGCCTGCCGCCGCAGTTCATACCTTCTTTGGATGAAGTGATAGGGACGCAGAATATTGATATTGCCATTGTTAAGGGAATGATGAAAGAAGCGGTATACGCCCTTAACCTGCAAGAGCAAAAGGATGCTTATTCGGCAGAAGAGCGGCAGAATTTTGGGCGGACCCTGTACCGGACTTTCCGCATTATGCTGGAAGATAAAAAATGTCATCGCCGGCAGGATGTTGCGGCTGCTTACCGCCGGGCCGTAAAAGAAACCCCGGCTTCCGCCTATGCAAACAAGGTGCTGGCCGTCATCAATCTGGCGGAAGAACGCGGCAATGCGGAGCAAAACGGCGAGAGCCGCGCCCTGATAAAAGAGATGCTGCTCTCCGGACATATGGATAAAGAAGTGGCCAACGGCATTGCTCTGGCATTGCGGGAACAAAATCCGGATTCAAACGTTCGCCGCTTTGTTGCTCAGGGAATCAAGCTTTTCCTGACGCAGGAAAAAACGCAGCCCGGCCTGTTGAAAAAAGCCCTGGTCCGTATGTTTGTCAAAAAACATCCGGTTCGCCTTGAAGAGCAGATCCCTGCGCTGGCAGAAAATCAGGAGATAAACCGTAAGTTTGTTCAGGCGTTGCAAGGTTATGTTAAGACCGCCGCCGAAAAAATAAATCCGGCAAAGGCCAAACCGCAAATAAATCTTGTAACTTCTGCAAATCTTGGTAAAATTGCCGTAAAATAAATTCAAGGGAGACTGACGGATGTTTTCGGAAAAATGGCACAAACGGTTTATGGAAGTTGCGGAATTGGTCGCTTCCTGGTCTAAAGATCCTTCTACTAAAACCGGAGCCATCGTTGTCGGTCCGGATCGCGAAATTCGCGCCACCGGATACAACGGATTGGTTCGCGGCGTTAATGACGATGTGCCGGAACGTCTGGAACGGCCGACCAAGTACGATTTTTTTGAACACGCCGAGCGCAATGCCATTTATAATGCCTGCCTGACCGGAACGTCGCTTAAGGGCTGTGTTATGTATGCAACCCACGCTCCCTGTACCGACTGCTGCCGGGCCATTATTCAGTCGGGAATCAAGATGGTGGTCACTCATGAGGTTGTTGTGGATAAAAATACGCCGCAAAACACCTGGCGTGACAAACTGGGCTATTCCGAACAGATGTTTAGAGAAGCCGGCGTGGAAATTATGTATTTGCCGCACTCTCAAAAATAGCCGGAATGCTCCCTTTAAATCCTAATTTAGAAATCCTATATAAGCATTAAGATTATTTAAATCATTTACTGCTAATAACAAAAGTATGGCAGAAACACTTGTTTTAGCGGTTAAGATGCAGGAGATTAAGATGAAGATTCTTATTGCGGACGACCATGCATTGTTTCGTGACGGTTTGAGTATGCATCTCGAACAAATAGCCCCCGACGCCGTAATCTCTCAGGCAGGCAATTTTTCTCAAGCTTTAAAAATCCTCGATGCAGAGCCGAAAATAGATTTGATAATTATCGATTTGGATATGCCGGATATGAAATGGGAAGAAGGTTTGTCCCAGCTGAAAAGCAAGGCTCCCGACAGCCGTTTTGTCGTTATCTCTGCTTCTGAAGATTCCCGGAATATCAAAAAAGCTCTCGAGCTCGGCATCAGCGGCTATTTGCCCAAACGTGCGGAAACCAAAATGCTGACTTCGGCCCTCAAATTGATATTAGACGGCGGAACATATTTGCCTCCGTCCATTTTGGAACATGCCAATTCCGGTTTGTTCGGCGACCAGTCTCGTGACGGCAAAGGAAAAGGCAAAACCTTAACACCCCGGCAGTCGGAGGTTTTGAGCTATGTTGCGGAAGGAATGTCCAACAAACAGATTGCCTATAAAATGGGCGTTTCCGAAGCGACCGTAAAACTGCATATTAATGCGCTGTTGCGTGCGGTCGGTGCCACCAATCGTACCCAGGCCGTTATTATAGCCCAAAAAATGGGACTGATTTAAGAATAAGAAGCAAAACCCCGGTATAAAAGGCCGGGGTTTTGCTTGAGGGTTTGCACCTTGGGCTGAGATGAGAAACCTCTTGCAAAAAAGTAAAAATCCTTTAATCTGACTCCTGCGGTTCAGAGGTGAACCGTGGTGTCTACAAACATCTCATGTAAAATCCACTGATTTTGGTGGAGTGGCCGACATAAGCGTATTCATACGACGAATAAGGCTGACTGATTACATGCAGTTTGTAGCTCCACCTCCTTGTTTTTTCAAGGAGGTTTTTGTTTTTAACTGACAAAAAGGAGCTAAAAAATGATAATCGATAACATTGACCCCAAAACCGTCCGCGGCAGCGTCGGCCTGATGCTGCGGGAAGAACGCTTGGCGCGTGGCTTGAGCTTTGAACAAACCGCCGACGGCGCCAGAATACCCGCCCGTTATTTGCACCGGCTGGAAAGAGGCAAGGGGTATTATTTTGTATTCTTCAAGCGTCTGCTGGCGCTCTACAACAAACAGGTCAACATCGAGCTCGTTGACCGCCGGTAACAAAAAAAGCCCTGTTTGAACGAAGGGCTTTTTTTATATTCTCTTGAAGGTTAAATTCCGTTATAAGGAACAACGCGGGCTTGTTTGCCGTACAGCACCAGACATTTTTGTCCCGGCGTCAGCAATACGTCGGTTCCCTGGGTAACCGTGATTAATCCGCCGGTATCCAGCTGTACGACATACTCGTAACCGCCCTGGCGGGACAGAGCTCCCTGTGCCGCATCACCGGCCATACCGCCGACAACGGCTCCGCCGATAGCTCCCAAAATATGGGCGGCGTCGCTTCCGCCAATCATTGAACCGGCAACACCGCCGGCTGCGCCGCCGATGAGGGTTCCGGCTCCGTTGTCGCTCTGAACCTGAACTTGGCGTACGCTGACAATTGTTCCTTTGACCGCGCGGTTAACCTGTCCGGTTCCGGCGGTGGCATATTCGTTGGCGCCGATTCTCGAGGTACAGGCGTTAACCAGTAATGCCAAAGGCAAAACCAGCAGTATTGCAAACTTCTTCATCACAAATCTCCTTTAAGTTTCTACTAATTTAAGATTTAATACGCATATTAATAAATGTCAATCTGGACAAGTCTGTATTCTTGTAATATATTCATTCCGCGATTACTGGCAGTAATCTGATGATTTTATGTATTTTAAGGATATAAAAATGTTACAAAGAACTAAAATTGTAAAAGTTTTGGCCTCTGAGCGTCCGCTTGACGAGGTATTGGTAAAAGGCTGGGTCAGAACCCGCCGCGATGCAAAAGATTTTTCATTCATTGAACTCAATGACGGTTCCTGCTTAAAAAATATTCAAATTATTGCCAATAATAATCTCAACAATTATGAGGAAGTCAAAAAACTGACGACCGGATCTTCCGTGGCGGTCCGCGGTGCTTTGGTTGAATCCAAAGGCGGCAACCAGAAATATGAGGTCGTTGCCGAAGAAATCAAAATTTACGGCTTTGCGCCCGATGATTTTCCCCTGCAAAAGAAAAAGCATACTGACGAATATCTGCGCAGCATTGCTCATTTGCGCCCGCGTACCAACAAATATGGCGCGGCTTTTCGGATTCGCTCCAATTTGTCTTACGCTGTTCACAAATTTTTCCAGGAACGCGGATTTCGTTATGTTCATACGCCCTTGATTACCGGTTCCGACTGTGAAGGTGCCGGCGAAATGTTCCGGGTAACCACGCTGGATATGAACAATATTCCCAAAACGCCGGACGGAAAAGTCGATTATTCTCAGGATTTCTTCGGAAAAGAGGCACATCTGACGGTTTCCGGCCAGCTCAACGGCGAGATGTATGCCATGGCGCTGGGCGACATTTATACTTTCGGTCCGACGTTTCGTGCCGAAAATTCCAACACCACCCGTCATGCCGCCGAATTTTGGATGATTGAACCGGAAATGGCTTTTGCCGACATTCACGACGATATGGATTTGGCTGAGGATATGGTTAAATATTGCATTAACTTCCTGCTGGAAAACAGCCATGAAGACCTTGAGCTGTTTGACAAGTTTGTTGAGCCGGGATTGTTCGACAAGCTCCATAACATCGTAGAAAACGGTTTTGCCCGCATTACCTATGCCGAAGCAATCGACATTATGAAAAAATCCGGACAGAAGTTTGAGTATGAACCGGAGTTCGGTATTGATATGCAAACCGAACATGAGCGTTTTCTGGCCGAAAAGCATTTTAAACGGCCGGTCATCGTTCGCGATTACCCCAAGGAAATCAAAGCTTTTTATATGCGCCTGAATGATGACGGCAAAACGGTTGCCGCCATGGATGTTCTGGTTCCCGGCATCGGTGAGCTTATCGGCGGTTCCCAGCGTGAAGAGCGTATGGATGTTTTGCTCGGTCGTATTGAGGAAATGGGGATGAAGGAAGAAGATTACGAATGGTATCTTGATTCCCGCCGTTTCGGCACCGTGCCGCATGCCGGTTTCGGTTTGGGATTCGAGCGTATGATGATGCTGGTCACCGGCATCGGCAACATTCGCGACGTTATTCCTTTTCCGAGAACGCCGAATTCGATTAATTTCTAATTTTCAGGGAGAAAACCATGCGGTATTTTGTTGTTCTGTGGGGATTGTGCTTTTTTGCCGGAATTGCCTCCGCTCAAAATACCGCAGCGGTTGCCCCGGATTCCGATTCTGCGCTCGAAACCTCAGCAGCGGCGACAACCGAAGCAAAAAAGCCGGTAGCGTTGCCTGACTGCAACGATGCCCGTCTGTTGGAGCTGACGCGTCGGCAGTTGGCCGCTTTTCAGGCTGCTGAAGGTGCCGGCAATTTATACGACCGCCGAGCTCAAAAGCTGGCGGTGAAAAATACCGCGGAGTTTGAAGAGCTTTCTGTTGCCGATTTTGTTCCGCGCGACAACTACCGTGTGGCCAACCGGATTATTTCTTACAAGATAAACCGCGGCCTGAGTAATGAAGATATGCGTTTGTGCCGCGGTAACAATCCGGTTTTGAAAAGTCAGCTTTACCTGTTGCTGTATCCTCAAAACGGCGGTATTTCGGCCGATATCATTAACTACGGTTCCTCATCGTCAGAAAATTCTCTGCTCCGTTTTACATACTGATTTATTTGTAACTTTTTACAAAAATATATTGCAACGGAATGTAAATAAGACTACTATCATTCTTTGCTGATGGTGTTGTTTTTTATAAAACGAAGACTATATCAGCATATGCTTTATTAGGTTGAAGAAAAGAGGTTGATTTATAATGAGTACAGGTTCTGAACTTGTTGTTAGAACGTCTAATTTGCCCGCTCTTGTCAGTGACAACAGTCTGGTTTCCTATATGGAACAGATTAAGAAGTTTCCGGTTTTGAGCGAGGCCGAAGAAGAAAAGCTTGTTGTCGATTTCCAAAGCCGCGGCGATATGAATGCCGCTCAGACTCTGGTAACCTCGCATCTGCGTCTGGCCGCCAAAATCGCTTTCAACTACCGTCATTACGGATTGCCGATGGCGGATATTATTTCCGAGGCCAATATCGGGTTGATGCAGGCGGTTAAAAAATTCGACCTTTCCAAAAAAGTCCGTCTGGCCACTTATGCCATCTGGTGGATTAAGGCGGCTATCAATGATTACATTTTGCGTTCCTGGTCTCTGGTTAAAATCGGTACCCGGGCTGCGCAGAAAAAACTTTTTTATAACCTTAACCGCATCAAGGCCCGTTTGGGGATTTATGAAAACAAGGAACTCTCTCCTGACGAAGTCTCTGCCATTGCCCGCGAACTGGTTGTTGACGAGGCTGAAGTTAAGGAGATGAACGGCCGCCTGGGCGGAGACAAGTCGCTTAACGTTTCGGTCTCTGATGAGGATGAAGACGAAAAAATTGATTTTATCGTCGACAAGAGCCAAAATATTGAAGAAAACCTCGCTCGTCGGCAGGAAGCCGGCTTTAAGGCTAAGATTCTGCAGCAGTGTCTGAAGAGTCTGGATGAACGCGAACAGTATATTATCAAAAACCGGATGCTCCGGGAAGAGCCTGTTACTTTGGAAGAAATCGGGGCCAAATTCAACATCAGCCGCGAACGGGTGCGCCAAATAGAAAAAAAGGCCTTTGAAAAACTGCAAAACCTTGTTTTGCTTGCAATTAAAGCCAAAGCGTGATATAATATTCAGACAGACAGGGAGACTGCTATGCGTACGGAAAGTTTACATAGCCGCGTGGGCGGAAAAGGGATTCTCTCCTCGGAGGAAAAAGCGTTGCTCGGTTTGGATATCGAGAGCTTTATCCGCCGCATGGAACTTCGTATTCGTAAGGTTATCGAGCTGAAAAAGCGGGGAGCTGTTGCTGAAAAAGATGCTCACACGGTTCTGTTGCGAAAAGAAGAGAATTGCCATTCGTAATTTTTTATTTACTTTTCTTTGCTATAAAGGAAACCGGACATCGTTTGTGATGTTTTCGGTCTTTTTTTGGGTGCGAAGATGGATTCTGATTTAGAAAGCATAATGATAAAAACGGCGCGTAAGCTTGCCGCCGGAAAAATTGATTCGCCGCGGTTGGAAGCGCGTATGCTGATAGCGCACGTTTTGGGAATTGAGACGTCGGAAGTGCGTTTTTGTCGTGCTAATTTGGATTCTGTTCAGCAAAAACAGCTTAAAAAAATGCTGAAAGAGCGCCTCTCGCATAAGCCGTTGGATAAAATTTTCGGTACCCGCGGGTTTTACAAATATGATTTTGAGGTTTCCTCAGACGTTCTGTCGCCCCGGCCGGACACCGAGGTGCTGGTTGAGGCTGCGGTGGGCTATGCCGGAATTCATTGCGTTAAAAACGTGTTGGACTTGGGTGTCGGCTCGGGGTGCATCTTGCTCTCCATTCTCGCCGATTGTCCCGAACTGACCGGCGTTGGGGTGGATGTTTCGCGTCCGGCTCTTGAAATTGCACGGCGCAATGCCCATAATTTAAATGTTGCCGACAGAGTGAAGTTCGTTAACAAAAGCTGGGCTGAAGATAATTTTCATGTCAACTTGGGTATGACGTTTGATATGATTGTCTCCAATCCGCCGTATATTCCTTCGGCAGACATTCCCCGCTTAGACATTGAGGTTCGGAAATACGATCCTCTCAGGGCATTGGACGGCGGTTCCGACGGATTGCGCGAATATCGCCGTTTGGCATCGGAGATTCCTCTGCTGCTGAATCCCGACGGTATTGTGTTTTTGGAAGTGGGCATCGAACAGGCTGAAGAAGTCGCCCGCATTTTCTGCGCGCAGGGGCTTAAACTTTTGCAGATAATAAAAGATTTAGGCGACGTTGAAAGATGTGTAATCTTAAAAAAATAAGTTGCTTTTAGTGAATTATTATGTAATATGACGGTTATCTCGGCGGCTTTGTTTACTTTTTTGTTTTGCGCCTTTTATTTCATCTAAAACAAAATTTTTTATTTTACATTTGAAATTTTAACACTTCAGGCATCTCTGAAGAAAATATTTATGGTAATGTGTGTATGAAAAAAACTAATAATAAATATCGTAATAACAACAATAACTACAATCAGATTTATTCTTTGAATTATAAGTTCGACAGTATCAGTGCTGCCGGAAAAATCAGCGGTACAGCTCTGGATTTGATAAAAAGATATAATGAACTGGCCAAAGAAGCGCACGGCAACGGCGATTATGTCGAAGCTGAAGTCTTCCGCCAATATGCCGAACATTACCGTAAGATAGTCACCGAAATTAATGAACGTAAGAATATGCAGCGTCCGGTTGCTGCCGTAAAAGAAAACGAGGCGCCTGCAGAAGTTGAAAATGCCGTTCAGGCTCCGGCCGTCGCTGAGACTACTGCGGCTTCTGCCGTTGTTGAGACGTCACCGGTTGCGGAAGCGGCCGCTCCGGCAAAACGGGAATTTAAAATCATTGAAATCAGCCCGGCGGACGCCAAGTCGGAATTGATATCCGGCTCGGAAGAAGTTAAGGCGCCCAAGGTAACCCGTCCCCGCCGTACCGCAAAGTCGGTTGCGGCCGCCGCCGTACTTTAAGGGCCTTTGATATTATTTTGTTGAAGACTAATATCTGCAGAACGTGGAGACTTGTGAAGTGATTTTTTTAGTTATTGCTTTAGTAACGGCGATTGCCTGTTCTATTATTACCGTCAGAACTTTGGTCAGTTACAGCGACCTCAGACGCGGTACTAAGATTCTGATAGCCTTGTTTGTGGTTTTAGGGTGGTTTGCGCCGCTTATTATCGGTGGTTTGGGGCAGCTGAAATTTATAAGCGATACTGTCTTCGCCGTTATCTCTTTCTGCGGTTTTACGTTATTTGGTTTTGTTTTTCTGCTTTTGTTTATGCTCATTGTCCGCGACATCATATGGTACGCGTTGTATGGCATAACCAAAATTATCGGCTGCGGCAGCTGGACGTTTAATCCCAAAAACATCAGCGTGCTTGCCCGTGCCAATATGATTACGGTTTTGGCCACGTTTCTTCTTTGCATATACAGCATTTACGAAGGAGTGCGCTCTCCCGCCGTTAATACGCTGAATATTAAGACCCCTTTGGTTAATCGTGAACTTACCATTGTCCAGCTCAGTGACCTCCACATCAATCGGACGACCCCGATGAGCCGTGTTTACAATGTCATTAACAAGGTTAACGGGCTTAATCCCGACATTATCTTTCTGACCGGAGACATTATGGATGACCGTGTCGACAAAATTGACCGGCAGCTTAATGCCTTGGGAATGTTGAGTGCACCTTACGGAATTTATTCGATTATGGGAAACCACGAATACTACAGCGGTTTAACCGGCTGGGCTTATAAGTTTCGTCAGCTTGGTTTCAAAATGCTGGTTAACCGCGGATTAATGATTGGCAACACCAACGTCTTCGTCTCCGGAATTCCCGATGCTGGAACCTCCGTGGCTCACCCGACCTTCAGTATTAACTTTGAGCGTGCGCTTAAAGGCAGCAGCCGCGATAATTTCCGTGTCTTGTTGTCTCACAACCCCTCCCTGATTGACAACTTGACTTCGTTTAACTATGAACTGATGTTGTCCGGCCATACCCACGGCGGACAGATATTCCCGTTCCACTGGCTGGCCAAAAAGGCCAATACATATCTTTCCGGACC